>ERZ1023497.10-NODE-10-length-138612-cov-93.352043_pt1 | contig 138612 bp, 146 predicted proteins | sample MGYA00380543_ERZ1023497 | MGnify/ENA primary metagenome ERZ1023497 (study PRJEB33173, sample SAMEA4830384) | metagenome | study: EMG produced TPA metagenomics assembly of the PRJEB25223 data set... | reverse complement strand
GTGGGACGACGAAATCATTTTTTCAAAATCAGATTTCTGTCCCACTCCCTTTTATAGCTATATTTTTGTAATATCATTAATATGGATTATTATTAGGTGATTTTAGGACGATATTATGTCACTAAAATCTAATACATTAATGCTGTTGTTAGCATCAAACTGACATTTTCGATACAATACCAATAACTATTTAAAATTATGATAGTATTTAACTAGGGAGGTAGTAATGACTATGACACAGAAGAATTTCCCAAAAGATGCAATGCGTGTATTAAAAGAAACGAGTCGTACATTTTATATACCGATTACTTTTTTAGACAAAGAATTAAAACATACGGTAGCCTCTGCTTATTTAGTAATGAGAGCAATTGATGAAATTGAAGATCATGAAGAAGTAGAGAATGACACGAAACATGCTATTTTAATGCAAGTAAGTGACTTATTAAAACAACCTTTTGATGAAGAACAGTATCTGCAACTTTTGGCACCAGTTAAAGATAAAATGCCAGAGGTCACTTTACGCTTAGGTGATTGGTTACGTGCGTGTCCTGAAAATACTGTGCACATCGTAATGAATAGTGCTCACGAAATGGCATATGGTATGGCCAAATGGGTGAAAGCGGATTGGAATATTCAAACGAAAGAAGATTTAGATGATTATACATATTATGTTGCTGGTCTCGTAGGTGTGATGTTGTCAGATATATGGGAACAAAGTGCTGGAGTGAAAACAGACAGAGACTTAGCGATTGGCTATGGCCGTGGACTACAAGCGGTAAATATTTTGCGTAACGAACAAGAAGATTATGACGAACGTGGTGTAAGTTTTGTCCCGGATGATTGGACGCGTCAAGACTTATTCGATTATGCAGATGAAAATTTGGCTAAAGCCGATGAATATATGAAGTCTATTAATAAGAAGACAATTTTACTATTTTGCAGATTACCATTAGCATTAGCTCATAAAACACTCAAAGCAATGAAAAATGGTCGCGAAAAAATATCTCGTCAAGAAGTAGAAGAAACAGTCGAAGAAGTACAAAAAGATTAATATTAGATGTGACTTAACCATTTGTTGTAACGCAAATGGTTTTTTATTTGTGAATGAGTAGCATAAGGCTTATTGATTAAGTGAAAATCCTTTCGGGTAAACTTAAATGTAGTGATTAAATATATTATAAATTTACTAGGGAAGGTAGGCTAATTTATGGCTTTAAATAATAATTTTGAATTAAATGATGGAACTATACTTCCACATGTTGGATTAGGAACGGTTAATATTCAAGGTGGTACAGGTGTCAATGCTGTACAAAATGCGTTAGACATTGGCTATAGACTTATTGATACGTCAACTAATTACAACAACGAAGGTATGGTTGGAGAAGCGATTCGTCGTTCACATATTGCTCGTGAAGATATTTATGTGAGTGCGAAACTACCTGGTTCAAATCATGACTATGATAAGGCTATCCATATTATTCAAGAATCATTATATCGCACCGGTCTTGACTATTTTGATAAATATCTTGTGCATTGGCCAAACCCTAAACAAGGTAAATATGTCGATGCGTGGAAAGCTTTAATTGATGCACAAAAATATGGTCTGATTAAAACGATTGGTGTTTCTAATTTTATGCCTGAGCATTTAGATCGTATTATTGAAGCTACTGGTGTCACACCAGCTACAAATCAAATTGAAATTCAACCCTATTTTAATAATAAAGATCTTATTCATGAAAATAGTAAACGAGGTATAGTATCAGAAGCATGGAGTCCATTAGGACGTGAAATAAATGATGTACTTGTTAATGATACAATTTTAGATATAGCTCAAAAATATAATCGAACACCGGCACAAGTAATAATGAATTGGGTTAATCAACTAGGTGTTTTCCCGATTGTTAAATCAGATAATTACAAGCATCAACGTAGTAACTTTGAGTATTTAAATTTTGAATTAGCAAGTTCGGATATTGAAAAAATAAATTCACTAGATAAAGGTGAAGCAGGTCGTGTGGAAGGTCAAAACCCTTACGATTATGAAGAATTTGTTTAAATTAAATTCGTAGGATATGTGGGGTGACTTTTCAGACTGTAACATAAACGTTAATTGCTATAAAGGTTATATAGTAATTGACGTTTTTTGTTTTTCTAAAATCTTGTAGCTCTTTAAGGTTATATGTTACATATACGCGTATAAATTTGTTTGTACGTCTAAACGATATTCGAGCAAAATTTAAATAGCATTCATAAATCCACAAGCAGCTGCTACTTAAAAACTGCCCACAAAATCAGAGACTTTGTCGACAGTTTGAGACCAATCCACACAAATGGATTGGTCAATTGTAATTTTGAGTATGAGATGATGATTTCGGTCTTTTTTGATTAAAGAAAATTATTTTGTAAAAAGTCTAATACTGCTAGTAATAAAGGTGTGCCTGTCATGTAAATTCCTCCTTTGTCATGTTAATTACTCCTTCATCTATTAATTTAAAATTAATGAAATGACAACTAACTAAGTTGAAAAGTATGTAATTCACGATGCCAAACTAAAAATAATTTATAAATAAAGTATAACATTCGTATTCATATAAGTATAATTATTAAAGAAAATTTATTTTTAAATCAATAACTATTCTTTGTATATAGATTGTGGGATTAAATTATTTGAAGTTGTATCTAGTGCAAAGAGCTGAATTTTAGTACTATAGTATAAGTATAAAAAGTTTATCAAATAAAATAGGTGTTTAAATGGTGAGCTAGTTTAGTTGAAGCAACTTAGAACAAAAACTCTGAGGAGTGAAGAACATGAGTATTACAACAGTAATTATACTGGCTTTTATTTTATCTATGCTTTTTAAAGTAGGAAGATTGTTAATAAAAAGTCTATTAGCAATGGTTTTTGTATTAATTTATATTTATATTTTAGTGTTTGTATTTACTTGGATTATGCAAAATACAAGTTGAAAAATAAGTAAGAACAATTTATACAATTTAGAGTAGGCGTGTACAATAGCTAGAAATTTTGGCTATAAACCCTCATAGAATTGCAGAATCGAATAGATTTAATTAGTAATTTAGGTTATTATATTATATATCTATATAGGATAATCTGAAGTTTAATGAGGGATAAAATATGCAGGGAAATAATAAAACTAAAATTATTTTAATTACACTGGCGATTATTATATTTACCTTATTAGTGTGTGGCATATTTTATGGTGCGTATTATTTTATTAAAGAAAATGTCAATTTTAGTGCACCAAATACAGCTTCTGAACAAAAAGAAGGTAAACGAGATAAGCCGAAAGTAGATGTGTTATCGAGTCAATTTAGTAATGACTTTATGCATGCTGATCGTCGCGACGGCTATGCCAATATTACTAAAGGTATTAAACGAGACAGTTTAGAAAATGAGTTAGGCAGCCCTGATGATAAAATTAAAGTCGATGATGTGCGTGTGTGGGTTTATGGCAATGTTGGTGTTAATTTTAAAGATGATGAAGTGAATCGCGTCTTTATCGTACCCCAAAAAATTACTGTACAAGAATTCCAAAATTATCATGGCAGTGCGACTATACATCAGGCTGATGGAGCATTAATTTACGATGATAATACGAGCAATAGTTATACTATTAAAGTTTATGCCGATAAAGAAGGTAAAATTGAAGGCATCGAAAATATTGACCAATTAAGATAGCAATTAAATAGTGAGTGATTATTGTTGTAAGCAGTGGTAACCGATATCGTTACCGCTGCTTTTATTTTTATTCAAAAATGTATTAAATAATGTATATAAATGATATTATTTATATACATTATTTAGCTAGTAACTTAAGATATAAAGGGAGAGGTTTAATGAAATCTTATGCGAGAATTACTGCTCAAGGCGCTTATGTACCATCTAAAATTATGACGAATGCTGATTTTGAACAAATTGTAGAAACTTCTGATGACTGGATACGACAACGTACTGGTATAATCGAACGTCGCATTACTGAAGCAGATGAATATACTAGTGATATGAGTTATAAAGCTATAATGGATTTGCAACAGAAATACGATGTAGATTTATCTGATGTAGATATGATTATACATGCTACCATTACTCCTGATTACCATACACCGAGTGTTGCATCATACATTCAAGGTCTTTTAGGATTAACAAACGCAGGTGCGATGGATTTAAATGCTGCATGTGCTGGTTTTACTTATGGTTTGAATGTTGCTAACGGCTTAATTAGTTCTGGTCAAAACAAAAAGGTATTAGTAGTTGGTTCAGAAGCATTATCTAAAATCACTGATTACACAGACCGTAATACATGTATATTATTTGGCGATGGTGCAGGTGTGTTTTTAGTTGAATATGTTGAATCTGATCCTAGTTTTATAACAAGTCATTCGGGTTCTGATGGTGCAAAGGCTGAGAACTTATATTGTTCTGCGTTATCATCAGAGATGTATGGTAATGAGTTGGAAAATGAAGGCAACATCGTTCAAAATGGACGAGGCGTGTATAAGTGGGCAGTTGGAAACATACCTAGTATTATCCATCAAACATTGACTAAAGTTGATATGACACCACAAGATATAGATTGGTTTGTACCGCATAGTGCAAATGCGCGAATGATAGAGTCCATTTGTGAAAAAGCGCAAATAAATGTTGATAAAGCTTTAATGAGTCTTGCTTATTACGGCAATACTTCCTCTGCGACAATTCCATTAGCGATTGATTTAGCGCTTAAAGAAGGTAAAGTACAACAAGGAGACAAAATGTTGTTAGTCGGTTTTGGTGGAGGTTTGGCTTTTGCATCCACTTTGATTAAATTGAGTTTATAATTTAGTATATTCATCGGTACACATAGATATGACATTTATTATGGGGCAATATGGACATCACTGCAAAAATACTACTAAATAATTGTCTTGTTTTGTCATTCTTTGCTATACCAGTGTATATTATAAAGAGCAATAATATGATGTTAAATTTTAAATAGTGTATAAGTATGAAAATAATTAATTATGTGGTTTAGATGTATGGTAGACAATGTGATGCGCAAGCACATTGAGGTAGAATTTATATTAAATATGTACGAGGTGATAATTTGGGAATCGTGCTTCTTATAGGTTTGTTTATTCCAATTATTTATATAATGCGTGTTGTTCAAGCGCAACGAAAAATTGATAAACAAGTGTTTGTAAAAACGTTAATTTACTCACTCATAGGGGCTATTGGAGCGAGTATTATTATTGCAATAGTTGGTCAACAAGGGCGTGCGTTTTTTAGTTATTTAATAAGTGGTATCATTGTTGGAATAATCTGGGCTTGTTTATTATGTGGTTGTTATGCAATATATCAACGTATTGGTAAAAAATTTAAATGAAGAGGCTAAGACAAATTGCCAAAGCCTCTTGCTTTATGGTATGAAATTAAAACTAAGGTTAAAGTAATCCATTATCCATAGTACGCCTTGATAACCTAAGTAAATACATAAGATGATTATACCTACTGAAATTAAGAAACGTAGGATAGATAAACCAACTCTGAAAAATAAAATAACTAATAATGCTAGAAGTATAATAGTTAGAATACTCATTAAGTTCACTCCCTTTATATGTATTTTACTATAATTTGCGATGTTTTTATATCAGTCAAAAGTTATGAATAAATTAAGGCTGTAGTCTGATGTGATTTGGACACGGTAAGGCTATAATTATAAGAAATTAGGAGGAGCGATTTCATGAGGTTTATTTTCAGTATTGTTAAAAATATAATAGCTGTTATAGCAATTATTATAATTGTGTTTTTTGCCTTGAAATATGCACCATTTTTAAAGGATCAAGAGTGGAATCCGATGTATGAAAATAAACCATCATATCAAAGTAATACTACAGATCCTCAACTAACTAGGGGACAACGTTATTCTGTTGAAGATAATGATTTATTAAATAACGTACCTTTAGGACAAACTAAACAAGTATTTGACTGGTTAAATAAAAAAGAATTTATGTCTGTTTCTGGTTTAGGACGAATGGGTTATAATGATGAGTACCTTGCTGGTCAAAGAAGAGATAAATTTATTATCTATAAATTTGGTGAAGATTCAATTAGGGTGTACTCTACAGAAATAGAAATGCACCAAGATTTACAACGGTTAAGTCAAGATATAGAATTAAAACCACGGGAAGCATACGACTAATAGTTTGAATTCTGTGATTAAATAAGTTACTTTAATCTTGAGAATGAATTTAAAGGTTGGTGTCTAAAAATGAGTGAACAATCTAAAGATAAGAAAGCAGACGAGCAATCTAAGGCGCAAAATTTATTTGCTCGCTGGCGTAAGGATGAAACCTTATATAAAGAAGATCAGAAAGATTCTGATGAATCTAAATCAGAATCAAATACTGATAAAGACGCATAGCGTTTGATTGAAAGGCTGGAGCATAATTATGTTCTGGTCTTTCACTTTATTGTGGCTTCAATTTAATAAAACTGGATGCAAAAATGTATCAGCTGTCCAAATAACATAGTAAGTTATCAATATAGGGATAGATAGAGTTTTCCTACGATTTTAAGTAAATAACAGTAGCATCAATAGAAAATGGTGAAAATGTATAAGTTATTTTAGTATCTTTATCACTTTTCTTGGTATAATAAGATATATAAATTTATATAAAGTTAAAGTAGAAAATTTATTATGAAGTAGTAAATCAAGATTGAAATATAAAGTTTTAGGGAAAGTAAATTTCGTAGTGAAATTGCTAGGGTTATGGCTTTATTTCAATACGTTTGTGCTATAAAATGATAAGAGAATTGAAAATTTAAAGTGTGCTAATAGAGGTGTTTAGTTTGTCAAAGTTTTTTAGAAATAACAAACTCATTGTTATTTTGTGTGCCATTATAGTTTTTATATCTTTGATAGGAATTTCTTTAAGGTCGCAATCTCAATCACATGCTGAACAGTATGTAGGAGATACTGTAGCTTTTGGACAACGTGCTGTGAGTTATCCTGTACAATTTGTTTCTGGTTTCATTGGAGATTTATTTTCTACATCGAATAATGACAAACCTTCAAATAAGGAAAAACAGTTAGAAGCGGAAAATCAACGCCTGAAAGCTGACAATAAGAAATATAAAAAAGAATTAGATATAGAAGATATTTCTAAGTATGACCCTATTTCTAGCACAGTATTGTCAAGAAATCCTGATCAATGGATGAATACATTTGTCATAGATAAAGGATCAAAGAATGGCGTGGAAAGTAATATGGCTGTTATGACTTCTGAAGGTTTAGTTGGCCGAATTTCCAAAGTAAATCAATTTTCATCTCAGGTGGATTTGATTTCGACTAATACCCGTTCTAATCGTTTATCAGTTAACATTCAACATGATGATAAAAATGTGTTTGGATTAATTGATCAATATGACGCTAAGAAAGAAGAGCTTGTTATTACTGATATCAATAACAAAGATAAAGTTGAAAAGGGTGACAAAGTAGTAACGAGTGGTTTGGCAGATCAGTTGCCAAGTAGTCTTTACATAGGTGAAGTAACAAAAGTAGAAAATGATCAATATGGTTTGTCTAAAGAGATTAGGGTTAAACCTGCAGCTTCACTAGCCGATTTAAATCATGTATATGTTGCAAAACGAGATCCACAAACAATACCTGATGAAAGTGCAGCAACGTCTGAAAATGAAAGTGGTGTAGAATAATGAGAGCCTTATACTACTTTTTAATCGGTGTAGTTTTATTTTACATAGATACAATTGTTGGTTTATTAATACCGATGCAGATTGGTAGTAAGGCGATTATTTTTGTCCCACATTTAACATTAATGTATATACTAATCGTTTGTATCTATCGTAGTTTTGGAGTTGCTTTAGTGTTAGCGATTGTCTTTGGTTTGGTTTCGGATTTATATTTCGGGGCATTTTATGGCTTATACTTGTTTGGCTATATTTTGTTAGTAGTTGTAATGGACTTTTTTTTCAAGGTGTTTTACCGAGACAAAGAAATGCTTTTTATAATTATTATAGTCAACACTATAGCAATCGAAATATATGCAGCTATTATGTATGGAGCAATTGGCCTCATTCAGTTTGATTTAATCGACTTCTTAGCGTTCAGACTTGTTCCTACATTAATATTAAATATTGTATTGCTCATTATACTCTTTCCGATTACTACCAAATTTTTTGAAAAACTACAATTGAAGATTGACAGCAAGAAACGGTAATGCTAAAATGCAGTAGTTGAGTAGTTTCAAGCTACATACAACCGCTCGATTACAGGTTATAAGTACATTATGTCACCTGTAGTTGGCGTGACTTAAATTATAGGAGGTGCAAAGTATGTTTGCTATTATTGAAACAGGTGGAAAACAAATCAAAGTTGAAGAAGGCCAAGAAATCTTCGTTGAAAAATTAGACGTAAATGAAGGTGACGCATTCACTTTTGACAAAGTATTATTCGTAGGTGGAGACGCAGTTAAAGTTGGTGCTCCAACAGTAGAAGGTGCTACAGTTTCAGCTACAGTTCAAAAACAAGGACGTGGCAAGAAAATCACTGTCTTTACTTACAAACGTCGTAAAGACTCTAAACGTAAAAAAGGACATCGTCAACCTTACACTAAATTAACTATCGACAAAATCAACGCATAATTATGATTACAGTCGATGTTACATTAAATGACGACGGTCGAGTGACCGACGTTATAATGGACGGTCACGCTGATTATGGTGATTATGGACATGATATAGTTTGTGCCGGTGCTTCAGCAGTATTGTTCGGTAGCGTAAATGCGATTATGGGACTTACAAGCGAAAAGCCAGATATAGACTATAATGACGATGGAGGACATTTTCATATAAGAAGTGTCGATACCAATAATGAACAAGCACAATTAATTCTTCAAGCTATGCTTGTGTCACTACAAACCATAGAAGAAGAGTACAACGAAAATATTAGACTAAATTATAAGTGAGGTGCAACTCAATGCTAAAATTAAACTTACAGTTCTTCGCATCTAAAAAAGGGGTAAGTTCTACAAAAAACGGACGTGACTCTGAATCAAAACGTTTAGGTGCTAAACGCGCAGATGGACAATATGTTACAGGCGGTTCAATTTTATTCCGTCAACGTGGTACAAAAATTTATCCTGGTGAAAATGTAGGTCGCGGTGGTGACGATACATTATTCGCTAAAATCGACGGCGTTGTAAAATTCGAACGTAAAGGTCGCGACAAAAAACAAGTATCTGTATATTCAGCTGCTGAGTAATTTGTCTTTGTTAACACCAGAAGTCTTAACTTCTGGTGTTTATTTTTTGTCTTTATTTTCTATAGAACAACTTAATGATATAATATAAAGGATATTGAAATAAAACCGAGAAAAAAGAGGTGAGAAGATGTTTGTCGATCAAGTGAAAATATCACTTAAAGCTGGTGATGGTGGTAATGGTATTACCGCATATAGAAGAGAAAAATATGTACCATTTGGTGGCCCCGCTGGCGGTGATGGTGGTAATGGCGCATCTGTTGTATTTGAAGTGGACGAAGGACTAAGAACGTTATTGGATTTTAGATACCAAAGTCATTTTAAAGCCAAAACAGGTGAAGCAGGTCAAAGTAGTAATATGCATGGTAAAAATGCAGAAGATTTAGTACTTAAAGTTCCACCAGGTACGATTATAAAAAGTGTTGAAACAGAAGAAATCCTTGCTGATTTGGTTGAACATGGTCAACGAGCTAGTATAGCTAAAGGTGGACGTGGTGGACGCGGGAATTCTCGCTTTGCATCACCAAGAAATCCGGCACCAGATTTTAGTGAAAATGGTGAACCAGGTGAAGAAATAGAAGTTACTTTAGAACTGAAATTAATGGCAGATGTAGGTTTAGTTGGCTTTCCTAGTGTAGGTAAATCAACATTGTTATCAATTGTTTCTAAAGCTAAACCTAAAATTGGAGCATACCATTTCACAACAATTAAACCCAATTTGGGTGTAGTATCAACACCGGATAATAGAAGTTTTGTTATGGCTGATTTACCAGGTCTAATCGAAGGTGCGGCAGATGGTGTCGGCTTAGGACATCAATTTTTACGTCATGTAGAACGTACTAAAGTTATCGTACATATGATTGATATGAGCGGTTCTGAAGGACGAGATCCTTACGAAGATTATCAAATTATTAATAAAGAATTAAGAGCATATGCAAGCCGTTTAGAAGAAAGGCCACAAATAATTGTGGCTAATAAGATGGATATGCCAGATTCGGAAGATAACTTAACTTTATTTAAAGAACAATTGAATGATGATAATGTTAGTATTATTCCGCTATCGACATTTACACGTGAAAACTTAGATAAGTTGTTGTACACCATCGCTGATACACTAAATACAGTAAAAGATGTCGATTATAGTGAAAAAGAAGAACTTGGAGTCAACAGAGTGCTTTATAAACATACACCAAATCAAGATACGTTTACGATTACACGTGATGATGATGGTGCTTATGTTGTTAAAGGTAAAGCAATTGAACGTATGTTCAAAATGACTGACTTTAACAGCGACCCTGCAGTTAGACGATTTGCTAGACAAATGCGTTCTATGGGTATCGATGATGCACTTAGAGCACGTGGTTGTGAAAATGGTGATATAGTTAGAATTTTAGGCGGCGAGTTTGAATTTATTGAATAGAGGTGCTTAGGATGGACAGCAAAGATTATAAAAAGTTTTATTTAATTCGTGAAGATGTATTACCAGAGTCAGTTGTAAAAACATTAATGATTAAAGATGCTTTGAAAAACGATCCCACACTGTCCATTTTCGAAGCAGTTAAACAGTTTGATTTATCACGAAGTGCTTTTTATAAGTATCGGGATACAATCTTTCCCGTCGACGAAAAGATGGAAAATACAAAGGAATTTACATTAATCTTATATGTCAATGATATTATTGGTATGTTGGCAGAAGTGCTAAATAAATTGTCAGCATTAAATTTATCCGTATTAACAATTCATCAAAGTATACCTATGGATAATAGGGCGACAATAACGGTATCATTAGATGCTAAAGGAACTAATTTAGAAATTGATGATGTTATAGCGTCGCTACAAACAATAGATTATGTATCAAAAGTTGAATTAATAAGTATGACAATATAAGGAAGTGTTGAAGTGTACGCATATATTATAGGAAAGTTAACCCAGTTGTTTCCTACGCATCTAGTAATAGAAACAAGTGGTATTGGTTATGAAATACAAACTCCAAATTCATATCGCTTTCAACAGCAATTGAATCAAGAAGTGAAAGTATACACATCGTTTATTGTACGTGAAGATGCACAATTATTATATGGCTTTATTAATGAAGAAGAAAAAGACATGTTCTTAAGTTTAATAAAAGTTACGGGTATTGGACCTAAATCTGCTTTAGCTATTTTGGCGAGTAGTTCACCAAGCGAAGTGAAACAAGCTATTGAAAATGAAAATGATTCGTATTTAACTAAGTTCCCAGGGATTGGTAAGAAAACAGCACGTCAAATTGTCTTAGATTTGAAAGGCAAGGTTCAAATTACTGAAGAAAATAGCGATACGTTATTAACTGTAGATGCTTCGACAGATGGTCAATCAGCTATAATCAAAGAAGCATTAATGGCACTTGAAGCATTAGGTTATTCCAAACGTGAAATTTCAAAAGTAGAGAAAGTCTTGGCAAAAGAGTCTAATCCAACTGTAGATGATGCAGTAAAACGTGGATTACAAATTTTAGTATCATAAGATTGAATTAATGAAGTATGGGGTGAATGAAATGGACGATAGAATGGTTGATCAGTCAATGCATGAAGATGAATCTTCCTTTGAGTTATCATTGCGACCTACAAGATTGCGTCAGTATATTGGCCAATCTTCAATTAAGTCTAATTTAGAAGTCTTTATTAAAGCAGCAAAGCTGAGAGAAGAACCATTAGATCATGTATTACTTTTTGGTCCCCCAGGATTAGGAAAAACAACATTATCTAATATTATTGCTACTGAAATGGACGTTAATATTCGCACTGTGTCTGGACCCTCATTGGAACGTCCTGGAGATTTAGCGGCAATATTATCAGGTCTTCAACCTGGCGATGTCTTGTTTATTGATGAGATACACCGTTTGAGTAGTGTAGTGGAAGAAGTGTTATACCCAGCTATGGAAGACTTTTTCCTTGATATTATAATTGGAAAAGGTGAAGAAGCACGAAGTATTCGCATTGATTTACCACCATTTACTTTAGTGGGTGCTACTACAAGAGCAGGTAGTTTAACTGCACCACTAAGAGATAGATTTGGAGTACATCTTAGATTAGAATATTATCAAAATCATGAATTGAAAGAAATTATTATCCGAACTGCTGAAGTACTTGGTACCACAATTGATGAAGAAAGTGCAGAAGAATTAGCAAAGCGGAGTCGAGGTACACCACGAGTTGCCAATAGATTACTCAAACGTGTCCGTGATTTTCAACAAGTTAATGATGATGATCAAATCTATATCGAAACAACAAAAAGAGCATTACAGTTGTTACAAGTTGATGATGAAGGTTTGGATTATATCGATCATAAAATGATGAATTGTATTATTCAACAATATAATGGTGGACCGGTAGGACTGGATACAATTGCTGTATCAATTGGTGAGGAACGGATCACTATAGAAGATGTCTACGAACCTTTTCTTATACAGAAAGGGTTTATAGAGCGAACACCAAGAGGGCGTAAAGCAACTGCTTATGCACATGAACATTTTAGTAATAATGGAAAGAAGGACTAGTATTGGATATTGAACAATTTGACTACTATTTACCTGAGGACTTAATCGCTCAAACGCCATTACTTAATAGAGACCAAAGTAGATTATTGGTGTTAGGCAAAAACAATGGTGATATTGAACACCATCATTTTAAGGATATCATTGATTACCTGAACCCAGGCGATACATTAGTTTTAAATGATACAAGGGTTATGCCAGCGCGCTTATTTGGAATTAAAGAACAAACAGGTGCTAAAGTTGAAATGCTAATGTTAACTCAAATAGAAGGTAATGATTGGGAAGTACTTTTAAAACCTGCAAAGCGTATTAAAGTTGGTGATAAGCTAAACTTTGGTGAAGGTAAAATTATTGCTGAATGTATAGAAACCTTAAATCAAGGTGGACGTATCATGCGTCTACATTTTGATGGGATATTACAAGAACGATTAGATGAATTAGGTGAAATGCCGCTACCACCATATATTAAAGAGCGCTTAGACGATCCTGATAGATATCAAACAGTTTATGCCAAAGAAGCAGGCTCTGCAGCTGCACCAACAGCCGGTTTACATTTTACAGATACGTTATTAGCTGATATTAAAGCAAAAGGTATCAACATTGCCTTTATTACTTTACATGTCGGTTTAGGTACTTTTAGACCAGTCAGTGTTGAAGATATTAATGATCACGAAATGCACAGCGAATACTATCAAATGACTCAAGATACTGCGGATTTATTAAATGCAACGCAGTCACAAGGTGGACGTATCATTTCAGTTGGTACAACTTCAACAAGAACATTAGAAACAATACGTCAAACAAATGATCAATTTTTAGCGGCAAGTGGCTGGACTGATATATTTATTTACCCAGGATTTGAATTTAAAGGTGTAGATGGGTTGATTACTAATTTCCATTTACCAAAATCAACGTTAGTGATGTTAGTATCCGCATTTAGTACACGAGAAAATATTTTAAATGCTTATCGCACAGCGGTAGATGAACGATATAGATTTTTTAGTTTTGGAGATGCAATGTTAATTATTTAGGGAATGGAAGGAGATAACTATGCCTGCAGTTACATACGAACATATAAAAACTTGTAAGCAATCAGGTGCACGCTTGGGTATTGTTCATACACCCCACGGTTCATTTGAAACACCAATGTTTATGCCTGTTGGAACAAAAGCGACAGTAAAAACAATGAGCCCCGAAGAATTACACAATATGGAAGCAAAAATCATACTTGGAAATACGTATCATTTGTGGTTACAACCAGGAAATGATATCATTCGTAAGAGTGGGGGATTACATCAGTTCATGAATTGGAATGGTCCTATACTTACTGATTCAGGTGGTTTTCAGGTATTTAGTTTAAGTAATTTGAGAAATATTTCTGAGGAAGGTGTCGAATTTAGACATCACACAAATGGTTCGAAATTATTTTTAAGCCCTGAAAAAGCTATGCAAATTCAAAATGATCTTGGATCAGATATTATGATGGCATTTGATGAATGTCCACCAATGCCGGCAGAATATAAATATGTTAAAGATTCAATTGAACGTACAACGAGATGGGCTGAAAGATGTTTGCAAGCACATAGTCGACCTGAAGATCAAGCACTGTTTGGAATTATCCAAGGCGGTGAGTATAAAGATTTAAGGCAACAAAGTGCTGAAGAACTTGTAGCGCTAGATTTTCCTGGCTATGCTATTGGTGGTTTATCTGTTGGCGAACCAAAACCAGTAATGTATGACATGGTAGAACACACGGAGCAATTTATGCCAAAGGATAAACCAAGGTATTTGATGGGCGTAGGCTCACCAGATGCATTGATAGAATGTAGTATTCGTGGTATGGATATGTTTGATTGTGTGTTACCTACACGTATTGCCAGAAACGGTACATGTATGACATCTGAAGGACGTGTGGTCATTAAAAATGCAAAATATGCTGAAGATTTTGGACCTTTGGATCCTGATTGTGATTGTTACACATGTAAAAATTATAGTCGTGCATATTTGAGACATTTAATTAAGGCAGAGGAAACGTTTGGAATACGTCTTACTACATATCATAATTTACATTTCCTACTTAAATTAATGGAAAATGTCCGACAAGCGATTCGTGAAGATCGGCTTCTTGATTTTAAAGAAGAATTCTTTGAACAATATGGACTAAATGTAGATAACCCTAAAAACTTTTAAAGAGGAGAAATAGATAATGGAATTTACTTCATTAATTTTACCAATTTTATTATTAGCATTAATGTGGTTCTTCTTAATTAGACCACAACAGAAAAAAGCAAAAGAGCATCGTGAAATGGTTTCACAAATCCGCTCAGGACAACGTGTTACTACAATCGGTGGTATTAAAGGTACAGTTCGCAGTGTTGATGAAACAACAGTAGTGTTAACATTAAATGGAAACGGTACTGAACTTACTTTAGAAAAACCTGCTATTAAACAGGTTGATCCATCTTAATTTTAATAATACTGAAATTGGTAGGAATAATGATTTCCTATCAATTTTTTTATTTTACAATAATTTTGCGCTATATGACGTTTTAGTTACATAAGTAATGTGGGTTTTTGTTGATATTGTGATATGTTAAGATATATAGGTCGCTTAACAAAGTATGTGTAAACCTATTATGACTTGGACAAATATAATTTTATAAAGTATTCTTTAAGTATAAGTATACAATGAGGTGTTGACGTGAAAAAAAGTAGTAAAATAGTCGCGTTTTTATTACTCGTCGTCATTCTATTTGCAGGAATGGGACTGACTTATAAAAACGTAGTAAAGGATGTTAACTTAGGTTTAGATTTACAAGGTGGCTTTGAAGTCCTTTATCAAGTAGATCCTTTACAAGAAGGAGATAAAATCGATAACGATGCAGTTCAAGCTACTGCTAAAACCTTGGAGAATCGTGTGAATGTGCTTGGTGTATCTGAACCAAAAATCCAAGTAGAAGATCAAAATCGGATACGAGTGCAGTTAGCGGGAGTTGAAAATCAATCACAAGCCCGTGAAATCTTATCATCACAAGCCAATTTAACGATACGTGATGCTGATGATAACATTAAGTTAACAGGAAAAGATATTCAACAAGGTTCTGCTAAACAAGAATTTAAACAAAATACGAACCAACCTGCTGTTACTTTTAAATTAAAAGATAGTGACAAATTTAAAAAAGTAACAGAAGAAATCTCTAAGAAAAAAGAAAATGTTATGGTCGTATGGTTAGATTATGAAAAGGGCGACTCATATCAAAAAGAAAAATCTAAAAAAGATCCAAAATATGTTTCAGCAGCATCTGTTGATAAGCCAATTAATTCAGACAGCGTAGAAATTTCAGGTGGATTTAATGGTGAGAAAGGTGTTCAAGAAGCAAAACAAATTGCAGACTTGTTAAATGCCGGATCATTACCAGTTGATTTAAATGAAATTTATTCAAACTCTGTTGGTGCACAATTTGGACAAGATGCATTAGATAAAACAATTTTAGCGTCTATAATCGGTGTAGCGATTATTTACTTATTTATGCTAGGATTTTATAGATTACCTGGTTTAGTAGCGATTATTGCGTTAACTACTTATATATATCTAGTTATGGTTGCATTCAACTTCATTTCAGGTGTCTTAACTTTACCAGGCCTGGCAGCATTAGTGCTCGGTGTAGGTATGGCAGTCGACGCTAATATTATAATGTATGAACGAATAAAAGATGAGCTCAAAGTTGGCCGTACTTTAAAACAAGCATATAAAAAAGCGAATAAGAGCTCGTTCTTAACGATTGTCGATGCAAACTTAACAACAGTTATCGCAGCAGCAGTATTATTCTTCTTTGGTGAAAGTTCTGTTAAAGGTTTCGCGACAATGTTATTACTCGGTATATTAATGATTTTTGTAACAGCGGTATTCTTATCCAGAGGTTTACTATCGTTACTAGTGTCATCTAACTATTTCAAAAACAAACTAAGTTGGTTTGGAGTTAAAAAATCAGAACGATTTGATATTAATGACGGTAAAGATGTACATGATTTAAAAACACCATATGAAAAATGGAATTTTGTGAAATTGGCAAAACCATTACTATCATTAAGTGTAGTAATTATTATTATCGGAGCGATTATTTTATTTGTCTTTAGATTAAACTTAGGAATTGACTTTACTAGTGGTACTCGTGTCGATTTTGAAGCAGATAACAAAGTGTCACAAGATAAAGTGACCCAGACATTAGAAAAAGATAACTTTAAACCCGATCAAGTATCTATAGGTGAAAATGGTAAAAATATCAGTGTGCAATTCAAAAATGATCTTAACAAAGATCAAGTTGCTAAAATTAAAAACACAGTTGATAAGACATTTGGACATGATCCTACAGTAAACACTGTGTCTCCTGTGATTGGTCAAGAATTGGCTAAAAATGCCATGATGGCATTGATATATGCTGCTATTGGCATTATCATTTATATTTCTTTACGTTTTGAATGGCGCATGGGTCTGTCCTCTATTTTAGCGCTCTTACATGATGCATTTATGATTGTAGCAGTATTTAGCTTGTTTAGAATCGAGGTAGATATTACCTTTATTGCAGCAGTCCTTACAATCATTGGTTACTCGATAAATGATACAATCGTAACATTTGATAGAGTACGTGAAAACTTGCATAAGGTTAAGGTTATTACCGAACCTCAGCAAATAGATGATATTGTCAATCGTTCAATCAAACAAACGATGACGCGTTCCATTAATACTGTGTTAACAGTAGTTATAGTAGTAGTAGCGCTATTAATTTTCGGTGCTTCTAGTATCTTTAATTTCTCATTAGCGTTGTTAATCGGTTTAATCTGTGGCGTCTTCTCATCTATCTTTATTGCAGTTCCTTTATGGGGTATCATGAAAAAACGTCAATTACGCAAATCTGACGATGGCAAGTTAGTCGTTTACAAAGAGAAAAAATCAAACGATGAAAAGATTTTAGTATAAAATAAAACGAGATAACACTATACACGTTACAACGGGAGTGGTTGAATGAAATCAAAAGTTTTTGATTGTTCACCACTTCCGTTGTTTTATTTTGATACTGCTATAATGATAAATATACTGTATAAAGGAAACTACTTTTTATTTATACTAATATTTTGTATAATGACTGTTGGAAATGAGGGAGAGTTAAATGATTAAATCAAAATTTAATTGGGATATCCAAACATCTGAACAAGCCATTTCAGATGATATTATTACTGATTATAAATTAACTCCTATAATTACTAAAATTTTAGAGAGTAAACATATAACAACACGTGAACAAATAGAGATGCTAATCAATACATCTTATATTAATCATGACTCTTGGCGTTTGAGTGATATGCAAAAAGCCATAGATCGCATTAACCTAGCAATTGATCAAAATGAAAAAATATTAGTATATGGGGACTATGATGCTGATGGAGTAACCTCAACAACCATCTTAGTTAACACATTAAGAGAGTTAGGTGCACATGTTGGTTGGTATATACCTAATCGTTTTTCAGAAGGATATGGTCCTAATGAAGCAGCTTTCAAACATGCATATGAAGAAGGTATAAATTTAATCATTACGGTTGATAATGGTATTCAAGGACACTCTGAAATAGAGATGATTCAAAGTTTAGGTGTCGATGTAATTGTCACGGATCATCATGAAATAGGGCGTACCATGCCTGATGCTTATGCTATAGTTCATCCAATGCATCCAGAATACGATTATCCTTTCGAATATTTATGTGGAGCTGGAGTAGCGTATAAAGTAGCGCAAGCATTATTAGATAACCCTCCAGAGTATTTTCAGGCTTTAGTAGCCATTGGTACTATCGCTGATTTAGTATCACTTACAGATGAAAATCGTTCATTAGTTCAACGAGGATTAGAAATTTTGAATAGCCATTGTCCAGTAGCGATTCAAGCATTGTTAGAACAAGCAGGTTATAAAGATGAGATTACCGAAGAGACAATAGGTTTTATCATTGGGCCACGCTTAAATGCAGTTGGTAGATTAGAAGATGCAGCACTTGCAGCCGAGCTATTAATGACTAACGAATTAGAAGAAGCACAATATTTAGCTGAACAAGTTGAATTTTTTAATCAAGAACGTAAAGATATTGTTGCTAAAATAACAGAAGAAGCATTAGTTATGGCTGAGCAACAAGTACAACAAGGCGCTAAATTTTTATTGTTAGCACAAGAAGATTGGCACGAGGGTGTTTTAGGTATTGTCGCATCAAAAATAGTAGAGACATATAGTTTGCCAACGTTGATTTTAAACATTGATACAGTACAAAATCATGCTAAAGGGTCTGCCAGAAGTATAGATCAAGTTTCGATGTTCGAAATTTTAACTGCGCATTCGGATTTGATTTCGAAATTTGGTGGACATCACATGGCAGCTGGAGTTACTTTGCCAATAGATAATGTAACTGCATTAGCAGATGGTTTAAAATTATGGATGGAAGAATTAGCAACATCAACATCATTAGAACCTCGAAAAAAAGTGGACGTAAAGATCACCGAAGCAGACATTACTTTGCAAAATATTCATGATATACAGCGTTTACGACCTTTTGGCACAGATTTTACATTACCGTGCTTTGCACTAGAAGATATTATGGTCCATCAAGCTAAAGGTATCGGGCAAGATAAAAAGCATCTAAAATTGTCACTCGGTGAGGGCCAATTACAAGCCATTTTTTGGCAAAATGGTCATTTAACGAGTCAGTTGAATACGGAACAACCGATTAATATTATAGGTACTTTACAAATAAATGAATGGAATGGACATCAATCGCCACAATTCATGCTTCAAGATTTATCGAGTACCAATTTACAAATTTTAGATTATAGAAGCAAAAGTAAAATTACTGATTTAAATTCAGCTGATACGGATGTAGCATATTTGATTCATCCACAACAAGATAAATTAGGAGAAAATTATTATTACTATGGAGAAGCCATCACGCAAAACTATGAGAAATATGTTTTCAGAGATTTGCCTTCAACCGTAGCAGAAATTAAACATACCTTAAAGCATGTTAAAGTATCTCAAATATATTTAATGTTGAATCATCAACATTCTGTATATTTTGAAGGTGTTCCTAAAATGGATCAATTTAAACAATGTTATAAAGCATTAATGTCAAAAGGTGAAACTAATTTAGCGCAAGATGGTATACAATTGTGTGATTTTTTAAGTATTAAACCTAATTCACTTAAATTTATTTTGAAAGTTTTTTTAGATTTGAACTTTATAAAAGATGAAAATGGTATAATAACTGTAAACAATGATACAGATAAAAAAGCGATTGAATCTAGTAAGTATTATCAAGCACGACTTGAACGCATGGAAGTTGAAAAGATTTTACTTTATCAAGATATAAATCAGCTTAAACAATGGATTAAAGCAGAATTAGTGAGTTAAATAGGAGGAAGTTTGAATGGATTTAAAACAATATGTATCGGAAGTACAAGATTGGCCTACACCGGGTGTGAATTTTAAAGATATTACAACTATAATGGATAATGGTGAAGCATATGGCTATGCTACAGATCAAATTGTAGATTATGCCAAAAATAGAAATGTTGATTTAGTTGTAGGACCAGAAGCAAGAGGATTTATTATTGGATGTCCTGTGGCTTATTCTATGGGTATTGGCTTTGCACCGGTACGTAAAGAAGGAAAATTGCCAAGAGAAGTTATTCGTTATGAATATTCTTTAGAATATGGTACTAATGTATTAACGATGCATAAAGATGCTATTAAACCAGGGCAACGTGTTCTTATCACAGATGACTTGTTGGCTACTGGTGGTACGATTGAAGCAGCTATCAAATTAGTGGAAGAGCTTGGTGGTATTGTTGTAGGTATTGCATTCATTATTGAGTTGAAGTACTTAAATGGTATTGAAAAAATACAAGATTACGATGTAATGAGTTTAATTTCGTACGATGAATAATTAAATATTTTTAATGAAGAAATAATAGTGTTGCTGTAAATGGTGATGTTATTATTTCTTTTTAAATTAAAATTCTGTGTATTCACATTATTTTAATTAATACATATGGATACAATGTGTTAAATTATAATTGCTGAGGTTGTTAAATTAAAAATAGTACAATTTAATAGCTTAACTCTTACATAACTCGTTTATTTATTTTACAACATGTAGTATCATATAACTATTATTTATAAAATTGTGCGTATAATAGACTAATGTATAAAGTTATTAGTCAACATAGGTAACTTTACCGTATGAACATTTTAAATGATTAATTTTTAAGTGTGGGGTGTCTTAAGTGAATAACGAATATCCATACAGTGCTGACGAAGTACTTTATAAAGCGAAATCGTATTTATCAAAAGATGAGTACGAATATGTGTTAAAAAGCTATCATATTGCTTATGAGGCACATGAGGGTCAATTCCGTAAAAATGGCTTGCCTTACATTATGCATCCAATACAAGTGGCTGGCATTTTAACTGAAATGCATCTAGATGGACCTACAATTGTTGCTGGTTTTCTACATGATGTGATAGAAGATACGCCCTATACATTTGATGACGTAAAAGCTATGTTCAATGAAGAAGTGGCGATGATAGTTGAGGGTGTAACAAAACTTAAAAAAGTTAAATATCGATCTAAAGAAGAACAACAGGCTGAAAATCATAGAAAGTTGTTTATTGCCATTGCCAAAGATGTACGTGTAATTTTAGTGAAGCTTGCCGACCGCTTGCATAATATGCGTACTATTAAGCCAATGCCAAGAGATAAACAAATTCGAATTTCGAAAGAAACATTAGAGATATATGCACCACTTGCACATCGTTTAGGGATTAATACAATTAAGTGGGAGTTAGAAGATACTGCATTACGTTATATTGACAGTGTTCAATACTTCAGAATAGTTAATCTTATGAAAAAGAAACGCAGTGAACGTGAAGCGTATATTCAAAATGCCATTGACCAGATTCAATCTGAAATGAGTGCTATGTCGATTGTTGGTGATATTAATGGCAGACCTAAACATATTTATAGTATATATAGAAAAATGGTCAAACAGAAGAAACAATTTGACCAAATTTTTGATTTATTAGCGATTAGAGTAATTGTTAATTCCATCAATGATTGTTATGCTATTTTAGGTTTAGTTCATACCTTATGGAAACCAATGCCAGGACGTTTTAAAGATTACATTGCCATGCCTAAGCAAAATATGTATCAATCATTACATACGACTGTTGTTGGGCCGAATGGAGACCCATTGGAAATACAAATTAGAACGTTCGAAATGCATGAGATTGCTGAGCATGGTGTAGCTGCACACTGGGCATATAAAGAAGGAAAGCAGGTCACTGAAAAGACAGAAGATTTTCATAATAAATTAAATTGGTTAAAAGAACTAGCAGAAACTGATAACACAACTACAGATGCTGAAGAATTTATGGAATCTTTAAAATTTGATTTACAAAGTGATAAAGTTTATGCATTCACGCCAGAAAGTGATGTTATAGAATTACCATATGGCGCGGTACCAATTGATTTTGCTTACACTATTCATAGTGAAGTTGGTAATAAGATGATAGGTGCAAAAGTTAATGGGAAAATTGAACCAATTGATTATGTATTGCAAACAGGAGACATTGTTGAAATACGAACAAGTAAACATTCCTACGGACCAAGTAGAGATTGGTTGAAAATTGTAAAATCTTCTAGTGCGAAAAGTAAAATCAGAAGTTTCTTCAAGAAACAAGACCGATCATCTAACATAGAAAAAGGTAAATTTATGATAGAAGCGGAGATTAGAGATCAAGGCTTTAGAGTTGATGACGTGCTTATCGATGAAAACATAGACGTAGTCAATAATAAATATAACTTTGCGAATGAAGAAGATTTATATGCTGCAGTTGGTTTTGGTGGTGTTACAGCATTACAAATTGTAAACAAGTTAACTGAAAAACAGCGTATTCAAGATAAACAAAAAGCTCTAAATCAAGCACAAGAAATTACTAAATCCGTACCTATCAAAGAGGACATTACGACAGATAGTGGTGTTTATGTTGAAGGAATTGAAAACGTATTAATTAAACTATCGAAATGTTGTAATCCAATCCCAGGTGATGATATTGTAGGATATATTACTAAAGGGCACGGAATCAAAGTTCACAGAACAGATTGTCCAAACATCAAAGATGAAAAAGATAGATTGATAGATGTAGAATGGGTAAAATCAAAAGATTCAACACAACGGTACCAAGTCGATTTAGAAGTTACTGCATATGACCGTAATGGTTTATTAAACGAAGTATTACAAGCAGTAAATTCAACTAATAGTAATTTAGTGAAAGTATCTGGCCGTTCAGATATTGATAAAAATGCAGTTATTAATCTAAGTGTCATGGTAAAGAATGTAAATGAAGTTTATCGCGTAGTTGATAAAATAAAACAACTAGGCGATGTCTATACTGTAACTAGAGTTTGGAATTAGAGGTGCCACATATATGAAAATCGTTTTGCAGAGAGTAAAAAATGCAGCAGTTACGAATGATTCAATAAATAATCAGATTCAACAAGGATATTGTTTATTAGTAGGTGTTGGTCAACAATCAACGTCAGACGATATTGAGATATTAGCAAAAAAAATTGCTAATGCACGTTTGTTTGAAGATGACAATGGGAAAATGAATTTAAGTATTAAAGACATTGCAGGTGAAATTTTGTCAATTTCACAATTTACATTGTATGCAGATGTCAAAAAAGGCAACCGTCCAGGATTTACAAAATCTATGAGTCCTGATAAGGCGAATGAACTTTTCGAACTATTTAATGATGCCTTACGAGCATATGATTTAAATGTATTAACAGGTGAATTTGGCACTGATATGCAAGTTGGCATAACAAATGATGGACCTGTTACTATTATTTACGAAAGTCAGGATGGCAAAATTATATGAAACGGCTCAATACTTGGTTAAGCAATCATAAAATGAAAAATATCCCCACTCTAATTGTCCTGGTAATTTTTATTGTATTTGTCATTATGTTAATTGCCTTTTTAAATCACAATGACGAAGATAGTAGTACTATTTATATTACCGAAGATGCAGATATGCTTACTGGACCTAATGCAACGTATCCCAAAATTAAATCTGTATCTAAAGGACAAAACTTCCATAAAATAGGTGAATCCGGTAAATGGATTGAAATAGAATCCAATAACGGTAAAGAAAAAGGTTGGATTGCTGGTTGGCATACGAATTTAAATATTGCCCCTGATAAGACAGCAAGTGCAAAACCACTAAAAAATAAAACAATAGTACTTGACCCTGGTCACGGTGGAAGTGACCAGGGAGCTTCAAGTAATACACAGAAAAAAAGCTTGGAAAAAGTATACACTTTAAAAACAGCTCAAGAATTGAAAACGTTATTGGAAAAAGAAGGTGCCCATGTCAAAATGACACGTGAAACTGATGAATACGTTACGTTAGATGAGCGAAATTTAAAAGGTGATGCTTTTATAAGTATACATAATGATTCATTGAAATCACAAAAAGCAAACGGTAGTACCGTTTACTGGTTTAAGAAAAATCAAAAAGCATTAGCAGAAACTTTAAATGCAAGTATTCAAAAAAAGGCATTATTATCTGATCGGGGAGCAAGACAACAAAACTATCAAGTATTGAGACAAACAAACGTACCAGCTGTATTGTTAGAATTAGGCTATATAAGTAATCCTACTGACGAAAATATGATTCGTGATGAATTACATCGAAAAATAGTTGAACAAGCAGTGATTGACGGGTTACGTTCATATTTCGCTGAATAAAAAGGTTGCAAAAATAATGTAAAGTAGTTATCATTATTATGAATTAGATAAATAAACCGTTATGATTCTTGAAATACTTAAACAAAAAGGTAACACGTAAATGTGTGTAGAGATATAAATCTTGGCTGAAAATTTATACTGAGTCGTTTAAGCTATATGAACACAAGAACAGGTGCTTTATACAAAATAAAGCCGTTTGACGAACGTTACTCGTCTAAAGTGGACTATAACTTATATTTTATAGTCAATTAGGGTGGCAACACGGCACAATCGTCCCTTGTATGATAATTCATCATGCAAGGGGCTTTTTTATTGTTAAAAGGAGAGATAATATGATAAATATTCCAAGAGGTACACAGGACATACTTCCTGAAGACACTAAACAATGGCGATATATTGAAAATAAATTAGATGATTTAATGACTTTATATAATTATCAAGAAATTCGTACACCTATTTTTGAAAGTACTGAATTATTTGCTCGTGGTGTTGGCGATTCAACTGATGTTGTACAAAAAGAAATGTATACTTTTTTAGATAAAGGCGATCGCAGTATTACTTTGCGACCTGAAGGTACCGCTGCAGTGGTAAGATCTTATATCGAACATAAAATGCAAGGTGATCCTAACCAACCTGTAAAATTGTATTATAACGGTCCTATGTTCAGATATGAACGCAAACAAAAAGGACGTTACCGCCAATTTACACAATTTGGCGTTGAGGCAATTGGTGCTGAAAATCCTAGTATTGACGCTGAAGTTTTAGCTATGGTTATGCATATATATCAATCATTTGGATTAAAGCATTTAAAATTAGTTATTAATAGTATCGGTGATGCAGATTCACGCAAAGAATACAATGAAGCATTAGTAAAACATTTTGAACCAGTAATCGGTGACTTTTGTTCAGATTGTCAATCACGTTTACACACTAACCCAATGCGTATTCTTGATTGTAAAGTCGATAAAGATAAAGAGGCGGTAAAAACTGCACCCCGTATTACCGAATTTTTAAATGCTGAATCAACTAAATATTATGATGAAGTCAAACAACATTTAGACAATTTAAATATTCGTTATGAAGAAGATCCTAACTTAGTAAGAGGTTTAGATTATTACACTCATACTGCATTTGAATTAATGATTGATAACCCGAATTACGATGGTGCAATAACGACACTTTGTGGTGGTGGACGTTACAATGGTTTACTTGAATTATTAGGCGGTCCAAATAATACTGGTATTGGTTTTGCATTAAGTATTGAACGCTTATTATTAGCATTAGAAGATGAAGGTATTGAGTTGGATGTCGAAGATGATTTTGATTTATTCATTGTTACGATGGGTCACGAAGCTGATAACTATGCCGTTAAATTGTTAAATGAACTTCGGCATAATGGTGTGAAAGCTGACAAAGATTATTTGAGCAGAAAAGTGAAAGGCCAAATGAAACAAGCGGATAGACTACAGGCAAATTATACAATTGTCATCGGTGATCAAGAATTAGAAAATAATGAAATTGACATTAAAGATATGGCTACAGGAAATACAGAAAAAATTAATTTAGATGAAGTTGTCGCATATTTTAAAAAGAAGGAGTAGATGAAAGTGAGTAAGAGAACAACATATTGTGGATTAGTAACAGAAAATTTATTAGACCAAGAAGTAACATTAAAAGGATGGGTTCATAACCGTAGAGACTTAGGTGGTTTAATATTTATTGATTTAAGAGATAGAGAAGGTTATGTACAAATCGTCTTTAACCCGTCATTTTCAGAAGAAGCTTTAGAAACAGCTGAATCCGTTAGATCAGAATATGTTGTAGAAGTAACAGGTGTAGTCACAAAACGTGATCCTGATACAGTAAATCCTAAAATAGCAACAGGACAAGTAGAAGTACAAGTTTCAGAAATTAACATTATTAATAAAGCTGAAACACCACCATTTTCAATTAATGAAGAAAATCAAAATGTTGATGAAAATATTCGTTTGAAATATAGATATTTAGATTTACGCCGACAAGAACTTGCGCAAACATTTAAAATGCGTCATCAAACAACACGTTCAATTCGTCAGTATTTAGATCAAGACGGCTTTTATGATATAGAAACACCTGTATTAACAAAGTCTACACCAGAAGGAGCACGTGACTACTTAGTACCTTCACGTGTACATGAAGGAGAATTTTATGCTTTACCACAATCACCACAAATTTTTAAACAATTATTGATGATTAGTGGCTTCGACAAATATTATCAAATCGTTAAATGTTTCCGTGATGAAGATTTACGTGCTGACAGACAGCCTGAATTTACACAGGTCGATATTGAAATGAGTTTTGTAGACCAAGAAGATGTAATGGCAATGGGCGAAGATATGCTGAAAAAAGTTGTAAAAGATGTTAAAGATATTGAATTAACAGAACAATTTCCACGTATGACATATAATGAAGCGATGACACGTTTTGGTTCAGATAAACCAGACACTCGTTTTGGTATGGAATTAATTGATGTGTCACAACTTGGACATGATATGGACTTTAAAGTGTTTAAAGACGCTGTAAATAACAATGGACAAGTAAAAGCTATAGTGGCAGAAGGTGCGGCAGATCAATATACAAGAAAAGATATTGATGGTTTAACAGAATTTGTAAATATCTACGGTGCTAAAGGTTTAGCTTGGGTTAAAGTTGTAGAAGATGGTGTTAACGGTCCAATTGGTCGTTTCTTTGAAGATAGCCATATTGCTACTTTACAATCATTAACTGGAGCAAAAGCAGGTGACTTAGTACTTTTCGTAGCTGATAAACCAAATGTAGTTGCTCAAAGTTTAGGTGCTTTACGCTTGAAATTGGCGAAAGAATTATCACTTATTGACGAATCAAAATTAAACTTCTTATGGGTAACTGATTGGCCACTATTGGAATATGATGAAGATGCAAAACGTTATGTTGCAGCACATCATCCATTTACATCACCAAAACAAGAAGATATTGCTAAATTATCTGACTCTCCAGAACAAGTACAAGCTAATGCATATGATATTGTACTTAATGGATATGAATTAGGTGGTGGCTCAATCAGAATTCATGATGGTGAGTTACAAGCAAAAATGTTTGAAGTGTTAGGATTTACTGAAGAACAAGCTAGAGAACAGTTTGGCTTCTTATTAGACGCATTTAAATACGGTGCACCACCTCATGGCGGTATCGCATTAGGACTTGATCGTTTAGTTATGTTATTAACGAATAGAACTAATCTTAGAGATACAATTGCATTCCCTAAAACAGCTTCAGCTACATGTTTATTAACGGATGCACCAAGTGAAGTTTCAGATAATCAATTAGAAGAATTATCTTTAAGAATTAGACATTAATAAATTATATAAGTTTTAATTCTTGCTAATATATAATTATGTGTTATTATTATCTTATAAGGTAGTCATCTGTAGTGTTCGTAAGTTGCTTTTTAATTTGGGCCTAACACTCTTTGATCAGGGAGCCCAATAGGTTTTCTCATAGCGCACACGCCTCAATTAGGAGGACTTGCAAAATGAGAAACAGGGCACCCACCTGTATTTAGCAGGCCGAATGATCAAGCTATTATAACTACGACATAAACGGACTCTATCGGTACGCAAGACTTCGGTCTTGCGTATTTTTTTGTGAATAAAAAATTAAAATCTATGTAAAATTCATGTATAATTATATTTGATAGAAAGTTAAATTTATAAGGAGTTTGATTATGAAGCACCAATTTTCGAGAAATGAATTGGCATATGGTCAAGAAGGTTTAGATTTATTAAAAGAACAAACAGTAGTTGTGTTGGGGGTCGGCGGTGTTGGTACTTTTGCAGCAGAAGCATTAGCTCGTACTAATATTGGACATATCATTTTAATTGATAAAGATGATGTCGATATTACTAATGTTAATCGTCAAATACATGCCTTAACAACAACGATTGGTCAAAGTAAAGTTTCCTTAATGGAAGAACGCATTAAATTAATTAATCCTGATTGTAAAGTGACAGCATTGCATATGTTTTATACAGAAGATACTTATGAGGATCTTTTTGAAAATTACGATATCGATTATTTTATTGATGCAAGTGACACAATTATGTATAAAGTCCATTTGATGAAAGAATGTTTAGAGCGTAATATCAAAGTGATTTCTAGCATGGGTGCAGCTAACAAAATTGACCCTACACGTTTTGTAATTGAAGATATTTCTAAAACACATACAGATCCTATCGCTAAAATCATTAGAAGAAAATTAAAAAAATTAGGTATTACAAAAGGTGTACCAGTAGTATTTTCAGATGAAAGTCCACTGGTTATTAGAGAAGACGTAAAAGAAACTGTTGGTGATGCTAATGCACCGACTAGAAAAGGACAAATGCCACCGTCTTCGAATGCATTTGTACCAAGTGTTGTTGGCCTAATTTGTGCAAGTTATGTCATTAATGATATTTTAAGTGATATCCCTGTGACACGTATTAAAGATAAAGGACAATAGTAGCAGGTTCGGTGCTATTTAGTGTACAAAACATACACTTACAAATTTTTTGCTGTTGATTTTGTTATTGTAATGCTAAAAAATATGAAGGTGGAATAACATTGATTTGTTCCACCTTCATTTCATATTGGTAGTAGCTGACTGTATTGAAACTGTGCTTCAAATCAAGATTTTTTCAATGCTAGTCATCATTTCCGACTTTGTTGGCAGTTTTTATGCACGCTTTCCGCGGGCACTGCCTCAGCCTGTAGTCTTCGGCAAGTGCGAGTCGGCATAAGTCACTGCCAATACTATACAAAAGCCTTAATATGACAAAAGTTTAACGACAAAGTTTTCGACTTTGTTGGCAGTTTTTATGTACGCTTTACGTAGGCACTGTCTTAGCTTGTAGTCTTCGGCGAGTGCTATTCCCGCAGGAGTCGCACAAGTCGCTGTTAATAGGACTTGAAAAATAATATAAATAGAAATAAACCTTCACAGTATAGTGAAGGTTTATTTTTGTTGGTTTTGTGTTATATTGTCGAAGATTTGTTTGAATTGTTGTTCACTTTTGGAAGTAGTTTTGGGTTCATAATATATTTTATTTTTTAGTTTATCCGGCAAGTACTGTTGTGCAACAAATCCGTTATCATAATTGTGTGGATATTTATAACCAATTGCACGTCCGAGTTCTTTAGCTCCACTATAATGACCATCTTTTAAATGATTAGGAACTTGTCCTGCATAGCCTTTACGTATATCTGAAAGGGCATGGTCAATTGCTGTAATACCTGAGTTTGATTTTGGAGATAAGCATAATTCAATGACTGCTTGGCTTAATGGAATTCGTGCTTCAGGGAATCCTAGTCTTTCAGCTGCTTCAATTGCTGCTAATGTACGTTGACCTGCATTAGGTGACGCTAAGCCTACATCTTCATAACTAATAACTAGTAAACGTCTAGCTATTGTTGGTAAGTCTCCAGCTTCGATAAGTCGCGCGAGATAATGCAAAGCTGCATTAACGTCACTACCTCTAATAGATTTCTGGAAAGCACTCATTACATCGTAGTGCATATCACCATCTTTATCACTTAAAAATGCCCCTCTTTGAAGACAATCTTTTGCATCTTGTAACGTAATATGTCGTCCATGTTCTGATGTTTCTGAACTTAAAACTGCTAATTCTAAAGCGTTTAAAGCGCTTCTTACATCACCTTGACTCTGGGTTGAAAAATATATCAAAGCATCTTCATCTATAGTGGGCGCATAAGATTTTAACCCATTTGTTTCATCATCTAGTGCACGTTCTAATGCTAAACGAATATCATCTTCGTTTAAAGGATAAAGTTCAAAAATTTGAGCTCTTGATCTAATAGCAGGATTAATCGCATGATATGGATTTGATGTAGTTGCACCAATTAATACTATTTTGCCATTTTCTAAATGTGGTAATAGAAAATCTTGCTTTGTTTTATCTAATCTATGAATTTCATCCAACAGTAAAATGACTTGACCAGACATTTTCGCTTCTTCAACTACCATTTGCATATCTTTTTTAGAATTGGAAACTGCATTTAATTGCCTGAACTTATACTGTGTACTTCCAGCAATTGCTTTAGCTATACTAGTTTTACCAATGCCTGGAGGGCCATAGAAAATCATGGAAGATAAACGTTTAGTATCAACCATTCTTCTAATTATCCCTCTAGAACCTACTAAATGTTGTTGTGAGATGATTTCATCTATATTATTGGGACGCATTCTAGCCGCTAATGGTTCATTTGTCACATCATTCACACCTTTCTAATATTATATTAACGTAAAAAATGATAAAATGGGAATAAATAAGTAGACGAATTAAGTGAGGTTATACAATGAAAATATCAACAAAAGGAAGATATGGATTAACATTAATGATATCTTTAGCTAAAAAGCAAGGACAAGGATGTGTATCCTTAAAATCAATCGCTGAAGAAAATAACTTAAGTGACTTATATTTAGAACAACTTGTTGGCCCGTTAAGAAATGCTGGCCTTATTAGAAGTGTACGTGGTGCTAAAGGTGGCTACCAACTAAGAGTGCCTGCTGAAGAAATCAGTGCTGGTGATATTATAAGGTTGTTAGAAGGTCCTATAACATTTGTAGAAAGTATTGAATCTGAACCACCTGCCCAAAAGCAATTATGGATACGTATGAGAGATGCTGTGAGAGAAGTTTTAGATAATACGACGTTGCAATATTTAGCAGATTATAAAGAAACAAATAATTTAGATGGCTACATGTTTTATATCTAATCAAATAAATTATTATTTTTATGTTTAATAATACTATGTAGTGGTATAACTATAACATGTATCGATGAAGGAGGTAATTACATGGCTGATGAAAGCAAGGTAGAACAAGCCAAAGGTAACATCAAAGAAACAGTCGGTAATGTGACAGATAATAAAGACCTTGAAAATGAAGGAAAAGAAGATAAAACTTCTGGCAAGGCAAAAGAAGTAGTGGAAAATGCTAAAAATAAAGCAAATGAAGCAATTGATAAATTAAAAAAATAAACTTATATTAAATTGAAAGGGGCTATTAAAAATGGCTGAAAATTTCTTAAATAAAGCAAAAGATGCTGCTAAAAGCGTATCTGATAAACTAAAAAATGTTGATAACGAAAAAGCACAACAAGCGAGTGAACAAATCGATAAATTCACTGGCGGCAATAAAGAAGATAACAACGATAATAAAGATGAGAAATAATAAAAAGCAATACCTACGTGGTATTGCTTTTTTGTTATTTTAATTGCTGTTGTTTACTTTAGAAATTACATTATTTAAGCGTTTAAAGGAAGCTAGTTGTTCTTGTTGGTCGTAAACATAACTTATAGCCATTAATTCATCAATGTCACCATGCTCTTGCATAAATGATTCTAATTTAGCTTGCACAGTTGCTTCAGACCCAACTAAAGATTGCTCCATACGCTGTTTAGCTAATTCAAATTCACGAGGTGTTAAAATACCTTGTAAGTCATCAGTAGGAGGTTGAACCGGTTGCATTCTTCCACGTGTTACACTAACCATGACTTGTGCTTGTGTAGTAGCTAAAAATTCTGCTTGTTCATCAGTTTCTGCGACAATTGCATTTAAGCAAACAATCATATAAGGTTCAGCTAAATACTCTGATGGTTCAAATAATTCTTTGTAGATTTGTATTGCTTCATGCATTTGTTGAGGCGCAAAATGACCGGCAAATACATAAGGTAACCCTTTACGCGCTGCTAGATGTGCAGAATCTGTTGATGACCCTAGAATATATAGTGGCACATTTTTATCGACAGCTGGGTAAGCACGAACGTAGCTTTGTTTATTTCCTGGTCCAAAATAAGTAGCTAGCTGTTCTACTTCTTCTGGAAATTCATAAACACCATTATGTTGGTCTCTTCTTAATGCGCTTGCAGTCATCATATCCGTGCCAGGTGCACGTCCTAAACCTAAATCTACACGATCTGGGAAAACAGTTTCCATCGTACCAAATTGTTCTGCGACAACTAGTGGTGCATGGTTAGGTAACATAATACCACCAGAACCTACACGGATACGTTTGGTATGTTCTAATGTGTGTTGTATTAGTAACGCTGTTGCTGAACTAACTAAATTAGGTGCATTATGATGTTCTGCAATCCAATAGCGTTCATAACCTAAGTCTTCTAAATTTTGTGCTAGTGATACCATGTCACTGATAGCATCTTTATCTGTTTGGCCTTCTCTTATAGGAACCAAGTTTAATGCTGAAAGTTTTATATTAGGCATTGCTCGTTGTCTCCTCCTTTAATTATGTTCGTATTGCTCAGTATATCAGTCCAACTTCTGCTTGCGTAAAATTATGCTCACTGCTATAATATAGTAAATTTAAAACGTTAGGTGGCCTTATTAAGACAATGGATAAATCTCATAAGCAATTTAAACAACAACAAATCTATACAAAAATCGCGCTAGTTGGGATGTCTCTGTCTTTTTAAGTATGTAGCAATACTAAATAAATATCGTTATCAAACGAATAGAGACATTACAGCTTTGCGTTAAAAGAGGAGAAGTGTAATGTCTTTTTATTATGCTCAAAAACCATTTGAACTATACGGGAAAACACTAATCGAAACGGTAGATATACAAATACAACAAGGAAATCATGTAGCACTAATAGGTGACAATGGTGTTGGCAAAACAACACTGTTAACTGCAATACACAATAAATATCCAGATGACACATATTTGATGCACCAAAATTTAGCAATGTATGGTGAAGAGCATGCACTAGATTATATCATGAGCGTGGATGCAACACTATTAACTTTAAAACGAAAAATGACTCAAGATTTAGATGCACTTGGTGAATTCATTGATTTATCAGGTTATGAATTTGAGCAAGACATTTTAACTAAAGCTAAGCTTTTTCAATTGTCAGCTTCTGATTTAGATAAAAAAGTGAAAGAATTAAGTGGGGGACAGCAAACAAAAATAGCTATTATTCGTGCATTGATGTCCAATAAGCCGTGTCTGTTATTAGATGAACCAACGAATCATCTCGATAGCCATATGGTTACTTTATTAGCCAATATGATCAATGAATCTAAACAAACTATTTTATTAGTATCACATTTGAGGTCATTTATTAATCTAGTAGCAAGTCAAATTATAGAAATTACCTCACAGAAAACTACAATGTATGAAGGTAATTATGAAAACTATGAACAAATTAAAGCAATAGAACAACAATCACAAGTTAAAGCATTTGAGAAGGCGCAAAAAGAAATCAATGATTTAAAGTCATCTATGGATCAAGTACAACGTTGGCATGCGAGTGCAAAAGCCAAAGCAAGTGTTCGAAATCCATACGAACAAAAGAAATTGAGTAAATTGATGAAGCGTGCCAAGGCAAAAGAAACACAACTAACACACAAAATAAATGAACAAGACATTGTTAATCCTAATCAACATGATGTAACACAGTATCAGTTTCAAGAAACCGATACATTTCAAAATAAGTATTTACTACAATTTGATCAAATGGGTTACGACATTAACAATACTTGCCTGTACCACCAAGTTAATTTGAATATAAGGAAAGGTGAAAATATCTTGGTTACAGGTAACAATGGTAGTGGTAAATCAGTACTTGTAGATATTATTACTGGGAAGAGAGCACCAACAACAGGTACTGTAAAACATTCACCTTCATTGAAAATCGCTTGTTTTGATCAAAAGCATGATAATTTAGCAGATAATTTATCACCTAAAGACTTGGTTATGAAGTTGGAAGGTATGACGAATAGTCATGCACAAACAATATTAAGCGCATTCCAATTTACTACTGATCAGATACTACAGCCAATCAAACATTTATCGATGGGTGAAAAAAGCCGTTTACAATTTGTATTACTTTATTTTGCTAGCCCACATCTATTAATCTTAGATGAACCGACAAATTATTTTGATATACGTACACAAAAATTAATAATGTCAATGATTGAAAGCTTTAATGGACAAGTGTTTATTGTCAGTCATGATGCTGCGATCATCTCCGAGTTTCAAGCGACGCATTGGCATATTGAAAATAAAACAATAGTGAACAAAGATTTAGAAGTAAAAGAAGATTTTAATATTGAAGCTACCAAAAATTTATTAGAAGATTATAAAGATATTGATGCATTTGGTAACTTTCAAACAGACAACTAGAAAATTTAATCATATGGTGCTATCATGGGAACATTGATAAAATTGTGAGGAGTGTCAAAACATGGAAGTATATGCAGACTCAGCTGCAACTACCCCAGTTAAACCAGAAGTTATAACTAAAATGATGGATATTTATGAGACGCATTATGGTAACCCTTCTTCTATTCATAGTATTGGAAGAGACGCAAGAAAGTATTTAGATGAATCGCGTAGAACAGTAGCTAAGTTTTTTGGTGTTAAACCTAGCGAAATTATTTTTACTAGTGGTGCAACTGAATCAAATAATACAGCAATCAAAGGCATCGCTTATCAGCAAGCACATAAAGGTAAACACCTTATTACCTCAAAAATTGAACATCATTCTGTACTCCATGTGTTTGAACAGTTAGAACGTGAAGGATTTGAAGTAACATATCTTGATGTAGATACTGAAGGCATAGTTAATTTACAACAATTGCGTGAAGCTCTGAGAGAGGACACGGTGCTTGTATCAATTATGTTTGTAAATAATGAAATTGGTACTGTTCAACCAATGTATGATATTGATGCTATTGTAGCTGAATCAAACGCATTGCTTCATGTAGATGCAGTTCAAGCGGTAGGACATTTACCAATTGACATTCAAGACTTTAATATCGCAGCATTAAGCATAACAGCGCATAAATTTGGAGGACCAAAAGGTGTAGGTGTCCTTTATGTAAAAGCAGATACGCCGGTAACATATTGGCAATTAGGTGGCGAACAGGAAACAAAACGTCGTGCAGGCACTGAAAATGTACCACAAATTGTTGGCTTAACAGAGGCATTGACGCTAGCTAATGCAAATTTAGATGACAATAATGTACACTTAATGAATTTGAAAAATTTGTTTATTGTAACTTTACAAGAAAGATCGGTCCCATTCGAAATAAATGGTTCTATGACAGATTCTACTGGTCATATTGTGAACTTATATTTTCCATTTATAGATGTTGAAACTATGTTAACGTTACTTGACCTATCGGGTATTTATGTATCATCTGGCTCAGCATGTACAGCCGGTTCAACAACACCATCTCATGTGTTGGCAGCGATGTATGAGAATGATGACAGAGCAAAACACTCAGTACGATTTAGTTTTAATGAGTTATCGACTGAACAAGAAATCAAATATATAACGATGGAAATTCACAAAATCTATCATAAATTTAAGGAGGAAGTATAAATTGAATAAAGAAGGCGTACGAGTAGTAGTAGGTATGTCAGGCGGTGTTGATAGTTCTGTAACAGCACATTTGTTAAAAGAACAAGGGTATGATGTAATCGGTATTTTTATGAAAAATTGGGATGATACTGATGAAAATGGTGTTTGTACAGCAACAGAGGATTACAATGACGTTATCGCTGTTTGTAATCAAATAGGAATTCCTTACTATGCAGTGAATTTTGAACAAGAATACTGGGATAAAGTATTTACTTACTTCTTAGATGAATATAAAAAAGGAAGAACGCCTAATCCTGATGTAATGTGTAACAAAGAAATAAAATTCAAAGCCTTTTTAGAACACGCTTTAAAACTAGGTGCAGATTATGTAGCAACAGGTCATTATGCACGTGTACAACGATTCGATGATGGTCATGTTGAAATGTTACGTGGTGTTGATAATAATAAGGATCAAACTTATTTCTTAAATCAACTATCACAAGATCAATTACAACATGTTATGTTCCCACTTGGTGGCATTGATAAAAAAGAAGTGCGTCGCATTGCAGAAGAACAACATCTTGCAACAGCTAAGAAAAAAGATTCCACAGGTATATGTTTCATTGGTGAACGCAATTTCAAATCATTTTTATCACAATATTTGCCTGCACAATCGGGTGAAATGCGTACGTTAAACGGTGAAAACAAAGGAACACATGCAGGATTGATGTATTATACTATTGGTCAACGTCATGGCTTAGGTATTGGTGGCGACGGTGATCCTTGGTTTGTAGTAGGTAAAAATCTTGATGAAAATGTATTATATGTCGAACAAGGTTTTGATCATAATGCATTGTACAGTGATTATTTAATTGCTTCAGACTTTTCATTTATTAACCCAGTGGATTTAGCACAAGGTTTTTCATGTACTGCGAAATTTAGATATAGACAACGAGATACTCAAGTTTTTGTACAACAAGAAGATGACAATTCAATTCGTGTTACGTTTGATCAACCAGTAAGAGCGATTACTCCTGGGCAAGCAGTTGTGTTATATGACGGTGATGTATGTTTAGGCGGAGCTACAATTGATGATGTTTTCAAAAATTCTGGACAATTAAGTTACGTCGTATAAAGTAATGCAGTTTATAGACATAACAATAGTAAGTTTAAGTTAGAGTTAACTTACTTTAAATTGAAATTTAATAAGCATTCAATTTACACTTAAAGCGTAGATTGTTTGCTTTTTATACATATACTTATAGACCTAAGTTAAGTAACTTTACGGTATTAGGAAAAAACTTTATAACTAAAGTTAGAACTAGTTAGCCACTTATATTTCACATTGTCCAATGTTTTAAGCTTTTGTATGCTATAAATAACAAGATAAGAAAAGAGGACTAACAATGGAACAAGAACACATATATGAATTCATAAAAAATGGTGAAACTGAAAAAGCATTACAAGCACTTTTTGATAATATAGAAGCACAGCCTGAAGAAATTGAAAATTATATTAATGCAGGTATTTTAATTGCTGAAGCAGGAGAAGTTGAACATGCTGAAACTTTTTTTCAAAAAGCACTAACAATTGATTCAGAAAATGGTCCAGTATATTATAATTTAGCTAATGTATATTATAATGAAGGTCGTTTTAATGAAGCAATTCGACTATATCAAACTGCGTTAAAATATGATGTAGACGTGGTTGATACGAATTATATGATTGGTATGTCATTTAACCAATTAGAAGCGTTTAAAGAGGCTATGCCTTTTTTAATGACTGCTGCAGAAAAAGACGATCGTAGAGATGTAGAAGTTCAATTTCAATATGGCTTGGTGTTATGTCATTTAGAAATGTTTAAGCAAGCAATTACACAATTAAATCGCGTATTGAGTTTAGACAATAAGCATGTAGATGCATTATATAATTTAGGGTTAGCAACATATATGGATACTGAAGATATAGATGTAGCATTACGTTATTTTAAGCAAGCAGTTGCAATTAACCCTGAACACCATATGAGTCAACATGCAATCCAGACATTCGAAGCAATAAAAGAGGAGGAGTAAATCATGGCAGATCCTACACTGTTTAACTATTCAATGATTAAAGGTACAGTAGATGCTATTTTGTTTCAAAACAAAGATAATTTTTATACTGTATTAAAAGTTGATACAATTGAAACCAATGAATCATTAGATAGTATGCCTACAGTTGTAGGGTTCTTTCCTGAAATTGTGGAAGGTGATGTCTATACATTTAAAGGACAAATAGCTACGCATCCTAAATATGGTAAACAATTAAAAGCAGATATTTTTGAAAAGGAATTACCACAAACGAAGGAAGCAATTATCAGTTATTTGTCTAGTGACTTATTCAAAGGTATTGGTAAAAAGACGGCTCAAAATATTGTTAATACACTCGGTGAAAATGCCATTGCTGATATATTAAACGATTCACAAGTTTTAAGTAAGGTGCCGAGTTTATCTGCAAGCAAACAAAAACAAATTGCAGAACAAATTGCTAGCAACCAAGAAACAGAACAAATAATAATTAGATTACATGACTTAGGCTTTGGGCCGAAGTTAGCAATGAATATATACCAAGCTTATTTAGGTGAAACACTCAATGTAGTAGAAAAGACACCTTACCAATTAGTATATGATGTCAAGGGTATTGGTTTTAATAAAGCTGATATGTTAGCCAAAAATATCGGTATTCAATATAACGATCCAGAACGTTTAAAAGCAGGAATACTCTATATACTAGAAGAAGAGTGTATTAAACAAGGACATACCTATTTACCTACGCAATTTGTTTTAGAATTGGTACAGGATATTTTATCTAATCCTCCATCTGAAGTCATAGATCAATCGATATTAGCTAATCAAGTTGAACAGCTAGTCAATGAAAATAAATTAGTACAGCAAGAAGCTGAATTAGCTATTCCAAGTTTGTATTATTCAGAAATAAAGAGTGTCCAAAATTTATATCGCAATTTCACGTACACTAAAAAATTGAAAGATATTGAAATGTCCGACTTATTATTAGAAATTGGTAATATAGAGGACCAAAATACAGTCAGTTATGCTGAATCACAAAAAGAAGCACTACAAACCGCTATTAATTCAAAAGTGATGTTATTAACAGGAGGACCTGGTACAGGGAAAACAACTGTAATAAAAGGCATCGTAGAATTGTATGCTGAAATACATGGCCTTTCTTTAGATTATGACGATTATAAAGAAGATGATTATCCTATTGTGTTAGGTGCTCCGACAGGGCGAGCGTCTAAACGATTAGCTGAAGCTACAGGATTAGAAGCTATGACCATTCACCGACTTATTGGTTGGAATCAAGAAACACAACCTGAAGATATTTTAGATAATGAAATTAATGCTAAATTGATTATTATAGATGAGATGTCGATGGTAGATACTTGGTTATTTCATCAATTTATGAGTGCAGTACCGTTAGATGCACAAGTCATTTTAGTTGGTGATGAGGATCAATTACCGTCAGTTGGTCCCGGACAAGTCTTTAAAGATTTAATTGACTCTGGAGTTATTCCTAGAGTTAATTTAACTGAAGTATATAGACAGCAAGATGGATCTAGTATTATAGAGTTAGCGCATAAAATTAAATTGGGGTTACCAATAGATATTACCGAGCGTTTTCATGACCGTAATTTTATCAACTGTCAAACAGAACAAATACCACAAGTTGTTGAAAAAGTTGTAGCTAGTGCTGTTAACAAAGGGTATGATATGAGTGATATTCAAGTATTAGCACCTATGTACAAAGGTTCTGCAGGCATTAAGCGATTAAATCAAGTATTACAAGATATATTAAATCCAAAAATAAAAGATACGCGTGAAATTGCATTTGGTGAAGTTTTATTTAGAAAAGGCGATAAAGTATTGCAATTGGTTAATAGACCAAATGATAATATTTTTAATGGAGATATCGGAGTAATTGTAGGTATTTTTTGGGCTAAAGAAAATGCCTTAGATAAAGATGTATTAGTGGTTGATTTTGAAGGTAATGAGATAACATTTACACGACAAGATTTAATGGAATTAACACATGCTTATTGTACATCTATCCATAAATCACAAGGTTCTGAATTTCCAATTGTCATTATGCCTATGGTAAAACAGTATTTCAGAATGTTACAAAAGCCTATTTTGTATACAGGTCTGACACGTGCAAAACAATCATTGGTCTTTTTAGGTGATCCCAATGCATTTACAATTGGTTTAAAGACAAATGGTCAAGTAAGAATGACTCAATTATGTGACTTACTGCAAGCTTACTTTGATAGTGACTCAGGTAAAGATGATGACCAAGAAGATATTAACCAGCAACTTAATAGTACAGTTACTTTGACTGAGAGTACCATATATCAAATTGACCCAATGATTAATATGGGGCAATTATCACCATATGACTTCGTAAATGATTGACATTGACAACAAAAGAAAATAAAATAAAGTTAAGTTTGCATAGAGACGAGTATATAATCTAAGACAAACAGAGATGTACTGTGTGGTGAAAAGTACAGCTTGGATTATAGAATGCTACTTTGTGTCAGTAATAAATATTAAAACGAGTGATATTCTCAATAAGTGATGAGTTGCATTTATTCATGCATCATCGTTATTAATGAATATAACTAGGGTGGTACCGCGATTTGTTCGTCCCTTTTGAGGATGGACTTTTTTTATGCTTTTTTATAAATTTAAAAATTTATACAATGAGTTATATATTGTAATGGAGGAAAAGTAATGAAACAATTAAAAGCGAGTGAAATAAGACAAAGTTTTATTGACTTCTTTGTAGAGAAAGGACACATGGTTGAACCATCGGCACCGTTAGTACCTATAGATGATGATTCACTTTTATGGATTAACTCAGGTGTGGCAACATTGAAAAAATATTTTGATGGAAGAGAAATTCCTAAAAAGCCAAGAATTGTTAATTCACAAAAAGCTATTAGAACGAATGATATTGAAAATGTAGGCTTTACGGCTCGACACCACACATTTTTTGAAATGTTGGGGAATTTTTCTATCGGTGATTATTTTAAAAAAGAAGCCATTGAATATGCTTGGGAATTTTTAACAAGTGATAAATGGATGGGCATGGAAGCGGATAAACTTTATGTCACAATTCATCCAGAAGATGTGGAAGCCTACAATTTATGGCATGACGTTGTTGGACTAGATGAAAGTAGAATCATTCGTATAGAAGGTAATTTTTGGGATATTGGCGAAGGCCCATCTGGTCCTAATACAGAAATATTTTATGACCGTGGTGATGCATTTGGTGCAGATGATCCGGCACAAGAAATGTATCCTGGTGGCGAAAATGAACGCTTTTTAGAAGTATGGAACTTAGTATTTAGTGAATTTAACCATAATAAAGATCATACTTATACACCATTACCTAATAAAAACATTGATACAGGAATGGGCTTAGAGCGTATGGCTTCAGTATCTCAAAATGTTCGTACTAATTATGAAACGGATTTATTTATTCCAATCATAGAAGAAGTTGAAAAAGTTTCTGGTAAAAAATATTTAGTTAATGACCAAGATGATGTTGCTTTTAAAGTAATTGCCGATCATATTAGAACGATTTCTTTTGCCATTGCTGACGGTGCATTGCCTGCTAATGAAGGACGTGGTTATGTCCTAAGACGTTTGTTACGTCGTGCTGTACGATTTAGCCAAACGTTAGCTATTAATGAACCATTTATGTATAAATTAGTTGATATTGTTGCTGAAATTATGGAACCTTATTACCCTAATGTGAAAGAAAAGTCAGATTTTATCAAACGTGTAATAAAATCAGAAGAAGAACGTTTCCACGAAACATTAGAAGAAGGCTTGAATATTTTAAATACTTTAGTAGCTAAAGCGAAAGAGAGCAACCATACAATTGCAGGAGAAGATGCATTTAAACTTTATGATACGTATGGCTTCCCTGTAGAATTGACTGAAGAAATTGCTTTGCAAGAAAACTTAACTGTAGACATGGACACGTTTGAAGTGGAAATGCAAAAGCAACGTGATCGTGCGCGACAAGCTAGACAGGATTCTCAATCAATGCAAGTGCAAAGTGAAGTCTTGAAAGATATCACTACAGATAGCCAGTTTGTTGGCTATGATACTACTACTCAAGAGAGTAAGATTACGGATATTATCCATAATGGTGAACGCGTAACTTCTGCTGAAGCAGGTGAGGAGATTTACTTCATTCTTGCAGCTACTCCATTTTATGCTGTTAGTGGTGGGCAAGTAGCAGATAAAGGTCTTATCAGTAGTGAAGACTTTGAAATTGATGTAACAGAAGTCACTAAAGCACCAAATGGTCAAAATTTACATCATGGTACAGTACGTTTTGGTCAAGTTAAAGAAGCTGCAACGGTACAAGCTACTGTCAACCAGCAAGAACGTTTAGCTATTAAGAAAAATCATAGTGCAACGCATTTACTACATGCTGCATTGAAAGAAGTGCTAGGAGATCATGTCAACCAAGCAGGGTCACTTGTTGCACCAGAACGTTTACGTTTTGACTTTTCTCATTTTGGTGCAATGACAGATAATGAAATTGCACAAGTTGAACGTCGTGTAAATGAAGAAATTTGGAATCACCTCACTGTAAATATTAGCGAGATGCCAATTGAAGAAGCTAAGCAAAAAGGGGCGATGGCTCTATTCGGTGAAAAATATGGAGATGTGGTAAGAGTTGTTGATATGTCACCATTTTCTATTGAATTATGTGGTGGTATTCATGTTCAAAACACATCTGAAATTGGTTTGTTCAAAATAATTAGTGAATCTGGTACAGGTGCTGGTATACGCCGTATTGAAGCATTAACAGGTCAAGCAGCGTTCTTACACTTAGAAACAATCCAGCAACACTTTAATGACATTAAACAAGCTGTTAAAGTTAAATCAGATGAACAAGTACTTGAAAAAGTAGAGCATATGCAACAAGAAGAAAAAGCATTGAACAAACAATTAGAGCAACGTAATAAAGAAATTAATTCATTAAAAATGGGAGATATAAGCAATCAAGTTGAAGATTTAAATGGCCTCCCAGTTTTAGCAATTCAAATCGAAGTAGATAATGCAAAAGCAATACGTGAAGCAATGGATGATTTTAAATCTAAATTACAAGATACAATCATTATTTTAGCAAGCGATGTCGGTGGAAAAGTATCATTAATTGCCACTGTGCCTAAAGCTTTAACGGAAACTATTAAAGCTGGTGATATTATTAAAGAAATGGCACCAATCGTCGGAGGTAAAGGTGGCGGTCGCCCTGATATGGCTCAAGGTGGCGGTACACAACCTGAAAACATAACAGAATCATTACGTTCTATTAAAGATTATATTAAATCACTGTAAGTCTTGTGTATTGTAAGTTAAGATAAAGGTAAGAATTTTTACTATTATTTAAGGAGTGTTGATTATGGAAAACTTAGATAAAACTATGAAGTTTAATTACAATGAAGTTCCAAAAAAAGATGTTAAAACGGTTTTAAAAAATGTTTATGATACATTAGAAGAGCGCGGTTATAATCCTGTAAATCAAATCGTTGGTTACTTATTATCAGGTGACCCTGCTTATATACCGAGACATAATGAAGCAAGAAACCAAATCAGACACATTGATCGTGACGATATTATGGAAGAACTTGTCTCAAATTATTTAGAAGAAAAAACAGATAAATAATTATGTTGAAAAAGAAAATATTAGGCCTTGATGTAGGCAGTAAAACAGTAGGAATTGCGATAAGCGATTTAATGGGATGGACAGCCCAAGGTTTAGATACACTCCAAATTAATGAAAGCGAAAATCAATTAGGCATTGATCAGCTTGTACAAATAGTAAAAAAAGAGAACGTTGGAACGATCGTTATAGGCTTACCAAAAAATATGAATAATTCTATTGGATTTCGAGGCGAAGCTTCGTTACAATACAAGGAACAGCTTCAAGAAGCTCTTCCAACTGTAGAACTTATTATGTGGGATGAAAGATTAAGTACTATGGCTGCAGAGCGGTCATTACTTGAAGCCGATGTTTCTAGACAGAAAAGAAAAAAAGTAATTGATAAAATGGCCGCAGTGTTTATCTTGCAAGGTTATTTGGATTCAATTCAATAAAAAGGAGAAATTTAAGATGACTGAACATAACCAAGATGCAGAATTACAAATCAATAATGAAGAAGAGATGCTAACGCTATATGATGAAGAAGGTAACGAAGTACTTTATCGTAAAGTTTTAGAATTTTATCATCCAGAATTTAAAAAAGAATACGTAATCTTAGCAGAAGAAGGTGCAGAGTCAGACGACGATGATTTAATTGAATTAGTTCCAATGATTAATGAACCAGATGAAAATGGTGAAGGTGGTAAATTCTTGCCGGTTGAAACAGATGAAGAATGGAGCATGATTGAAGAAATTGTAAATACTGAAATGGACGATGATCATGATCACGATCACGAACATTAATTGATGCATCTAAAAACTACTTTCTCTAAAAGGAGAAAGTAGTTTCAGACTGTCGACAAAGTCCCGACTTTGTTGGCAGTTTTTTAATACACGCTTTCCGTGGGCACTGCCGATTCCTGTAATCTTTGGTTAGCGCAATTCTCACAGGAATCGGCATAAATTACTGCCAGTATTATACAAAGATTACTTGTTATCAAATCAATGAGACAAACAATTAAAGCAATAGAAACAAATATAGATTATGTACTGATTTTGTAACATGCTGACGCCCGGAGAAATAGTATGAGTGAGAGACTTCAGGCTCGAGCTATAACCCAAGCATGCACGGTCAAAATTGTAAAATTTTAAATATAAAAAGGTTTGGACGAATCAATGTTATCTCAGTCTCTTTAATTTAAAGAAAGTTAACATTAATTAGCGTTTCGTTGGGAATATACTTAAAATTCATTTTTAATTATGGTAAAATATATAAAGTTAAATTTATAGACACATATTGATGATCAACAATATGATTATCATCAAAAGATATTACATACTAATCAGTCTCAAAGAAAGACTGATTTATTTTTATGAGCTATGCTATGTATTTAAAAAAGGAAGTTATTGATGTGGATAAAAACCAAACATATTTATTAAATTTACACAAACAAACAGATAATGAGATAGAAAAATTAAGACCTTTCACAGAAGAAAATCAAGTCCCAATTGTCGACAAATTATCATTAGATATGATTAAGCAGCTGATACGTGTCCATTGCCCTAAACATATCTTAGAAATTGGTACCGCAATCGGCTACAGTGCTATGCAATTTGCTTCGGTAAATGAACAAATACATGTTACTACAATTGAACGCGATGAGAAAATGCAACGACTGTCTAAACAACATGTGACTCAGTTTGGTTATGATGATCAAATAACACTTGTTCAAGGTGATGCGCTAGAGCAATTTGAAAATGTTAGTACACATAGTTATGATATGATATTTATTGATGCTGCTAAAGCACAATCTAAAAAGTTTTTTGAACTCTATAGCCCATTGTTAAACGAACAAGGAATGGTTATTACAGACAATGTTTTATACCATGGTTTTGTTGCTGATATTGATGTTGTAAGGTCACGTAATGTTAAACAAATGGTAAAAAAAGTTCAGCAATATAATGAGTGGTTAATGAATCATCCTGATTTTGTTACTAATTTTCTCAATATAGATGATGGCTTAGCAATCTCAATTAAAGGAGAATCAAAATGACAGAACTGTTAGTTACTCCAAAATCGATAAATCATATAACAACTTTGATAGCAAAAGGCGCTGATGCATTCGTTATCGGTGAACAGAAGTTTGGCTTAAGGTTAGCTGGAGAATTTAATAGAGATGCGATGAGAGAGGCTGTATCATTAATACATGACCATGGGAAAAAAGCCTATGCAGCCGTAAATGGTATTTTTCATAATTATCATTTAAATGCCTTAGAAGACTACATCAATTTTTTACACGACATAAATGTCGACCGTATTATCTTCGGCGATCCAGCAGTAATTATGTATGTGAAGCAACAAAATAATCCAATTACTTTACATTGGGATGCTGAAGCTCTTGTTACTAATTATTTCCAATGCAACTATTGGGGAAATAAAGGCGCATCGCGTGCAGTTTTAGCACGTGAATTAAGCTTAGAAGAAATTATAAACATCAAACAACATAGTGAAGTAGAAATAGAAGTACAAGTTCATGGTATGACGTGTATGTTTCAATCAAAACGTATGTTATTAGGTAATTATTACACTTTCCAAGAACGTCAAATGAAAATTGAGCGCAATAACACTAATAATACATTGCTATTATATGATGATGAACGTGATAATAAATATCCTGTTTATGAAGATTACAATGGTACTCATATTATGTCACCTAATGATATCTGCTTAATAGAAGAGTTAGATGCGTTGTTAGAACATGGTATTGATGCCTTGAAAATTGATGGTGTGTTACAATCAGAAGAATATATCAATATATGCACAGCCCAATATAGAGAAGCTATTGATTTGTATAATGAAGATCCAGAAATGTATGAAGATGAAAAATTCATGCTTGTTGATCATATAGAAGCAATACAACCTGAACATCGCCCATTTGATGAAGGCTTCTTATATAAACAAACGGTATATTAGGAGGCTTAAACATGAAAACAACAGCTGAAATAGCATTACAGCAAACAACAATTAAAAAACCCGAATTACTTGCACCAGCTGGTAATTTAGAAAAGTTGAAAATTGCGGTACATTATGGCGCTGATGCAGTGTTTTTAGGTGGCCAAGAATATGGTTTGCGATCAAATGCTGATAATTTTACAATAGCAGAAATCAAAGAAGGTGTAGAATTCGCCCACAAATATGGAGCTAAAATTTACATTACAACTAATATCATTGCACATGATGAGAACATGGAAGGTTTAGACCAATATTTAATCGATTTAGAGGCTACAGGTGCTACTGGCATAATTGTAGCAGATCCGTTAATTATTGAAACTTGTAAACGAGTAGCACCAAAATTAGAAATACATTTATCTACTCAACAATCATTATCCAATTATAAAGCAGTAGAGTTTTGGAAAAATGAAGGTTTAGATAGAGTGGTGCTAGCTAGGGAAACAGGTGCCATGGAGATGCAAGAAATGAAAGATAAGGTTGATATTGAAATAGAAGCTTTTATTCATGGTGCGATGTGTATTGCATATTCCGGTCGTTGTACGTTAAGTAACCATATGACAGCTAGAGATTCAAATCGTGGAGGGTGTTGTCAAAGTTGTCGTTGGGATTATGATTTATTAGAGGTTGATACATCTGGAGAACTTGATTTGTTGTATGATAATGAACAGGTTACACCATTTGCTATGAGTCCCAAAGATTTAAAATTGATAGAATCAATACCCAACATGATGAATATCGGCGTAGATTCATTAAAAATAGAAGGCCGTATGAAATCAATGCATTACATAGCAACTGTGGTTTCAGTATATCGTAAAGTTATAGATGCTTATGCTGCAGATCCAGACAATTTTAAAATCCAGCCCGAATGGTTAATCGAATTAGATAAATGTGCTAATAGAGACACTGCACCAGCATTTTTTGAAGGCACTCCTGGATATGAAGAGCAGATGTTTGGTGATCAAGACCGTAAGAAAACAACATATGACTTTTGTGGTTTGGTACTTGATTATGATGTTAATAGTCAGATTGCAACTATTCAACAACGCAATTATTTTAAACCTGGTCAAGAAATAGAATTTTTCGGCCCTGAAATTGAAACCTTCAAACAAGTAGTGACACACATTTACGATGAAGAAGGTAATGAATTAGATGCAGCAAGACACCCATTGCAAATTATTCAAATAAAAGTAGATCGTCCTATTTATACGCACAACATGATGAGAAAGGAAATTCGCTGATGACAAGTACGACCATAATAGGTATTGCCGGTGGCTCAGGTTCTGGCAAAACCACAGTTACAAATGAAATTATGAAAAATTTAGAAGGTCATAGTGTTGCACTTTTAGCTCAAGACTATTATTATAAGGATCAATCCCATTTATCATTTGAAGAAAGATTAGAAACAAATTATGATCATCCTTTTGCGTTTGACAATGATTTGCTAATCGAGAATTTAATTGACTTGAGAAATGGTAAAACTGTAGAAGTGCCTACATATGATTATAAAAATCATACGAGAAGTAGCGAAACAATTGCATTTGCACCAAAAGATGTTATTATCGTAGAAGGTATATTTGCGCTGGAAAATAAAACATTAAGAGATTTAATGGATGTTAAAATTTATGTTGATACAGATGCAGACTTGCGTATATTAAGACGGTTATTGCGTGATACAGAAGAAAGAGGACGTACAATGGAATCTGTTGTTAACCAATATTTGAATGTTGTACGACCAATGCATAATCAATTTATTGAACCTACTAAAAAGTACGCAGATATAATTATTCCCGAAGGTGGAAGTAATAAAGTTGCAATCGACATTATGACTACAAAAATCCAGACTTTAGTTAGTAAACAATAGTATTATAAAGGTAAAGGAAGATGACATTATGGAAAATCAAAAGCAATATCCAATGACCCAAGAAGGTTATGACAAATTAGAAAATGAATTAGAAACATTAAAGACAGTTAAAAGACCAGAAGTAGTAGAAAAAATTAAAGTTGCACGTTCTTTTGGGGACTTATCTGAGAACTCAGAGTACGATGCAGCTAAAGATGAACAAGGTTTCATTGAACAAGATATTTTACGTATTGAAAATATGTTACGTAATGCTTTGATCATTGAAGATACAGGTGATAACAATCAAGTTCAAATTGGTAAAACAGTTACATTTGTAGAATTACCTGGTGATGAAGAAGAAAGTTACCAAATTGTAGGTTCAGCAGAAGCAGATGCATTTAACGGTAAAATCTCTAATGAATCACCAATGGCTAAAAGTTTAATTGGTAAAAAATTAGATGATGAAGTTCGTGTGGCATTACCTAATGGTGGCGAAATTAATGTTAAAATTGTAAATATTAAGTAAAAATAATGTAAAATTATAATAATACCCTGAAAACTTCACTGTTTTTAGGGTATTTTTGTGCAAAAAATGTAAAATTATATATGTACGGAATTGTTGTGATTTGTTAAATTGGTTTAGATAATAATTTAAAAAGAATTAGATTATTGTGCGACACTGTAATTATTAAACCTAAGAATATTAAACTATTAAATGGTTTTTGCTTTTTAATTGATATATCAATTAAATAGTAAACAAAATAGAAAGTAAATGATATAATACAAAGGTATGACTGTAATTATCTGATAATTATAATAACTCAAGGGGAGGGTTTATTATTGGAAACGAAAATTCTAAATGAACAAACTATTATTTATTATTTTCAAAATGAAATAAATCCAGAAATTTTTCAACATGTACAAGTAGCGACAGAGTATATTAAGCAACAAGATATTCCAGCAATTTTAGAAGTTATTCCTTCATATCGTGCTATCATGCTTACAATTGATATAACGAAGGATAAACCACAAAACATTATCAATCAGTTGCAACTCGATACGTTAAATCTAAATAATACTGAAGTTAATCAGCCAAAAAGAATTATTAATATTCCAGTGTGTTATGGAGGGGATTATGGTCCTGATTTGGAAGAAGTGGCTGCCGTACATAACCTATCTACAACACAAGTGATTGATTTACATACTAAAGAAGACTATTTGATATACTTACTTGGCTTTATGCCAGGCTTTCCATTTTTAGGTGGTTTAAGTTCTCAATTGCATACACCAAGAAGATCAGAACCGCGTACACAAATTCCAGCAGGTTCTGTAGGGATAGCTAATAATCAAACAGGGTTGTATCCTAAATCTTCACCCGGAGGATGGCAAATCATAGGACAAACACCAATTGAAGTTTTTAATATCGAACGACAACCCATGTGCTTGTATCAGCCAGGTAATTATATTCATTTTTATAGTATAACTACTGAAGAGTTTCAGCACATTGTCGAACAACAAAGCGCAGGTAATTATAACTACGAAGGGTTGGTGACATTAACTGATGAGTATTAAAATATTAAAGTCTGGACTCTTTTCAACGATACAAGATTTAGGTAGGTTTGGATTTCAGGATCAAGGATTTTCTATAGCTGGTGCAATGGATGAATATGCGTTCACTTTAGGTCAAAAGTTAATTGGAAATGAAGGACCTGCTATTGAATGTACATTAATTGGACCAACGATCGAATTTATGAGTGATAATACTATTGTAATAACAGGGGGTTGTTTTGATGCTAAATTAAATGATGTGAAAATTGCACATCAGACTGTTGTTGCAGTAAAAAAAGGTGACGTGCTTTCTTGCAATCAAGTATTACGAGGTGCTAGAGGGTATATTCTATTCGGTCGACCTTTAGCAATATCACAAATAGCTGGAAGCTATTCAACGCATACTAGAAGTAATATTGGTGGTTATAAAGGGCGTAAATTGAAAAATAATGATGTCATTAACACAAAACAATGTAACCGCTATCAAGAACGTATAGGTTACTGCTATGCGGATGAAATCGTAAATTATGATGCGACGACAATACATATTGTAGAAGGACCACAATTCGAAGCATTTTCATCAACTGCGATTACAGATTTAGTAAGTACTGAATTTACTATTTCTGAAAATGCAGATCGTATGGGTTATCGTTTAAATGGTACAACCATTCAACCGCAACAATCAGCGGACATTATTTCTGAACCAGTAGCCTTGGGTAGTATTCAAGTTCCAAATGATGGTAATCCAATTATTTTATTAAATGATAAACAAACTGTAGGCGGTTATACCAAAATAGCTAATGTGTGTCAAAGTGATTTATCAATATTAGCGCACAAAAAACCTGGTGATAAATTAAATTTTCAATGGATTTCTATTAAAGAGGCTACTGACAAATTGATTGAACAAAAACAAAAATTTGCAGAAATACTAACATCTATTGATGAACAACCACAATTTGATTTAACTCAAATGCGCAGAACTGCTACTAAAATCAATACATTATTAAAAGGGGAATCATAATGAAATTAGATCAAATAGAACAATTAATTAAACTTGTAAAAGAAAATGACGTTAAGAACTTCAAATATAAAGACCATTCCAGTGAAGTGGAAATCGACTTTACGTCACCACAACAAACAACGGGGACGCAGTATGCAACGATTGCTAATGAGGCGAATGACAACACTCAAGCAGCGACTCAAAATAATTCAACTGCAAGTCAAACAATTACAGCACCTATGGTTGGAACATTTTTCTTACAAGATGAAAAAGAACTTACTAATCCTTTAATACAAGTTGGTGACGAAGTTAAAAAAGGTGATGTCGTAGGTTATATAGAAGCTATGAAAGTTTTGAATGAAGTAACAAGTGAGGTAGAAGGTAAAATTTCAGAAATCACTGTCGAACATGGTGATAATGTAGAATACAATCAAGTTATTATCAAAGTGGATTAATTAACTTCTAGAAAAGGGGGCATTTGTGATGCATCGATGTTTAGTCGCAAATAGAGGCGAAATTGCAGTACGCATTATTCGTGCATGTCGAGAATTAGGTATAGAAACAGTGGCAGTTTATGCTGTAGGAGATGAGCAAAGTTTACATGTTAGTCTCGCTGATCAAGCAGTATGTATTGGAGAAGCAAACGCTTTAGATAGTTATTTGAATCAAGATAGAATTATTAGTGCAGCACAAATTACTGAGTCGACTGCAATTCATCCAGGCTATGGTTTCTTATCTGAAAGTCCTTCATTTGCGGATAAAGTAGAACAAAATGGCTTATATTTTATAGGACCAACTAAAGAAACAATGGAGTTGATGGGGGATAAAATTACAGCAAGACAAACTGTTGACGCAGCTAAAGTCCCAATTATACCAGGATCTAAAGGCGCTGTAGAATCACTTTCAGAAGTTGAAACGATTGCCTCAGATATTGGTTACCCACTCGTGTTAAAAGCCGCAAGTGGTGGTGGCGGTAAAGGGATTAGGATTGTTAAATCTAGAGATATGTTAGAAAAGTCTTTTAAAGAAGCTAAAAGTGAAGGTAAAAAGTATTTTGATGACGATCGTATTTATGTAGAAGCATTTATTCCTGTTGCAAAGCATGTAGAAGTACAAATTGTGGGAGATGGGGAGCAAAATTATGTACATTTAGGCGAACGTGATTGTTCTGTACAAAGAAAAAATCAAAAATTAATTGAAGAATCACCATGTGCAGCATTAAGTGATAAACGACGCCAACAAATATGTAATGATGCAGTAGCTGTGGCGCGAGCAGCTAATTATCGAAGTGCTGGTACAATAGAATTCTTGGTAACAGCAGATGATTATTATTTCATTGAAATGAATGCCAGAATTCAGGTTGAACATACTGTTACTGAAATGCGTACCGACACTGATTTATTACAAACACAACTATATTTAATGCAATATAATAAATTGCCGTTCACTCAAGAAGATATTCGATTTAGTGGTCATGTAATAGAGGCACGTATTAATGCCGAAAATCCTGAACAAGGATTTCAACCTTCACCAGGAACAGTACAAGCATTACATTTACCTCAAGGCTTTAATGTGCGTGTAGATTCTTTACTTTATCAAGGTTATACTGTATCACCGCATTATGATTCTTTAGTAGCCAAAGTTATTATAAAAGCCGATAACAGATCATTGGCGATATCTAAACTTAAAGTTACATTAGATGAAATGGTAATAGATGGTTTTACAACAACAGCAGATTTTTTATATGCAGTTTTATCTTATCCTACATATGCGAATGGAAATGCTGAAGACGTTGACATTAAGTTTTTAGATAGACACCAAATTATAGGAGGTAGAAATTCATGAAAGTAGATTTAAATTGTGATTTAGGGGAATCATTTGGTAATTATACAATAGGTAATGACAATAATATTATACCAGTTATTACTTCAGCTAATATTGCTTGTGGTTTTCATGCAGGTGATGAAAATGTTATGTATCAAACGATTAAATTAGCAAAAAAAAATAATATAGGTATAGGAGCGCATCCGGGTTTACCAGATTTACAAGGATTTGGTAGACGTAATATGGATTTATCACCTTCAGAAATCTATAATTTAGTAGTTTATCAATTAGGTGCTTTATCTGCATTTTGCCAAACGCAGAATGTTAAATTGAACCATGTTAAACCTCATGGTGCGTTGTACCAAATGGGGGCAAGAGATAGTGAAATTGCGCAAGCCATTGCACAAGCTGTATATGATGTAGATAATACGTTAATCTTTGTTGGGTTATCAAATACATTATTAATTTCAGAAGCTCAAAAAATTGGTTTACAAACTGCATCTGAAGTCTTTGCTGATCGCCGTTATGAGGAAAGTGGTCAACTTGTAAGTCGAAAAGAAAGTGATGCACTCATAACTGATACAAATGAAGCAATTGAACAAGTATTAAATATGGTGAAAAATAAAAAGGTAATTGCTAAAACTGGTAAGGAAATAGATATTCAAGCAGATACCATTTGTGTACATGGTGATGGTCAGAATGCTTTAGATTTTGTTACGCAAATCCGAGAAAAGTTATCAAATGAAGGTATTTTGATAACTAAATTAGGGGGATAATTTATGGGAGAAAAATTAAAAAAAGGTGAAACTGATGGTCAATTTACAAAAAATCATAAAAGACTGTTATTAGGTTCAGTCTTTTTAATGGCGACATCAGCCATTGGACCAGCCTTTCTAACGCAAACTGCAGTATTTACTGCACAATTTGCTGCTAGCTTTGCTTTTGCCATTTTATTGTCGATATTAATTGATATCGGAGCACAAATTAACATTTGGCGAGTACTTATAGTGACTGGAAAAAGGGGTCAAGAGGTAGCTAATGATATATTCAGTGGACTAGGCACATTTATATCCATTTTAATTGCCATAGGTGGGTTAGCATTTAATATAGGTAATATTGCTGGTGCTGGTTTAGGACTAAACGCCATTTTTGGCTTAGATGTTAAGGTTGGAGCTGCAATTACTGCAATATTATCTATTACTATTTTCCTAAGTCGTAGTGGCCAAAAAATTATGGATGTAGTCACGATGTTTTTAGGTGTGCTTATGATAATTGTAGTGGCAATCGTAATGGTTAAAGCCAATCCACCTTATGGAGATGCATTAACGCATATGGTTGTACCTGAAAATCCAATGGCATTAGTGTTACCGATTATTACACTGGTAGGAGGTACTGTAGGTGGTTACATTACTTTCGCTGGAGCACATAGAATATTAGATTCTGGTATTAAAGGAAAAGCCTTTTTACCGTTTGTGAACAAAGCTGCAGTGGCCGGTATCTTAACTACTGGAGTACTAAGAACACTTCTATTTTTAGGTGTATTAGGTGTGGTTGTTACTGGTGTAACGCTTAGTTCAGAAAATCCGCCCGCTTCAGTTTTTGAACACGTGCTAGGGCCAATAGGGAAAAATATTTTTGGTGTAGTATTGTTTGCTGCAGCCATGTCATCAGTTATTGGTTCAGCGTATACGAGTTCAACATTTTTAAAAACTTTACACAAATCATTATATACAAAGAGTAATTTAATGGTTATTCTATTTATTGTTGTATCAACTATTATTTTCCTATTCTTAGGTAAGCCAGTAACATTATTAATTGTTGCAGGCGCGTTAAATGGTTTAATTTTACCAATTACACTCGGTACAATTTTAATTGCGAGTAAGCGTAAATCAATTGTTGGTGATTATAAACACCCTACGTGGATGCTTGTTTTCGGTATTATCGCAGTTATTGTAACGGTAGTAACAGGTATTTACTCATTACAAAGTTTAAGCACGCTGTTTGGAATGTAAAGTTAGGATCAATATATGTATAAGCGTAAATTCAACACCGACTATTTGTTGAATTTACGCTTTTCTTATTTACACCATTACTAAAATGATAATAGTACATAAATATTATCTATAGCCGATTAAATGAAAATAACTTATTGGCAGTTTTTTGTGTACACTTTCCGCAGCCACTGACTTAGCCTGTAGTTTTTGCTAGTGGTCTTCCCGTAGGAGTCGCTTCAATTCACTGCTAATGTTAAACTGAAAAATTATAATATATAAATTAAACAAAGGCGGTGTTTATCATATTAAATAAATCAACTGACAAAAAACAAGATGTTTAGCTTATTAGTTGATGGGTATTAACTAGTAGACAATAATTTTATACTTTCATTTTGTGCGAACGTCATTCAAAATACAGAATGGCGTTTTTATTTGCTATTATTAAATTGCAATAAAATATTAGGATATACGTATATATTTGCAGTGTATTACTTGGAGATTATGTATTTCAAATCTTTGTATCGAGCATTCAAATGAAATGTGATAAAATAGCAAAGGCTATGAATTTACAATGAGGTGACTTATAATGATAGGTATAATTGGCGCAATGGAAGAAGAAGTTGCGATATTAAAAAATAACTTAGTGAACTTAAGTGAGATAACTGTAGGTCACGTGAAATTTTATAAAGGTTTATTAAACAATAAGGAAGTAGTTTTGTCTCAAAGTGGTATAGGTAAAGTGAACGTTGCAATTTCTACTACTTTATTGATTGAAAAGTTTCATCCGGACATGATTATCAATACTGGTTCAGCTGGAGCATTAGATGAACATTTATCAGTAGGTGATGTTGTAGTTAGTAGTGATGTTGCATATCATGATGCAGATGCAACTGCTTTTGGTTACGAGTTTGGACAAATTCCACAAATGCCATTAACGTTTACTGCTGATGACAGGCTGTTGACACTTGCAGAGAATGCTATTAACGCTATTCAACATACTGCTAAGACCGGATTAATAGTTAGTGGTGATAGTTTTATTGGTTCTACTACACAAAAACAAAAAATAAAACAACAATTTCCAGAAGCGTTGGCTGTAGAAATGGAAGCCACAGCAATTGCTCAAACTTGTTATCAATTTAACGTACCTTTCATTATTACACGTGCTATATCAGATTTAGCAAATGGTGATGCAGGTATTTCATTTGATGAATTTTTAAAAACTGCTGCTGTATCGTCAAGTAATATGGTAGAATGTTTGATTAAATCAATTTAATAATAAAGGTGAATTTAATTATGGGGATATTTAAAAAGTATTTTATGCCAAACGAATATGTAAAATCAATTTTTCAAATTGATATTGCAAAATTAGCTGAAAGTGGCGTAAAAGGTATTATAACTGACTTAGATAATACACTAGTAGGTTGGGATGTTGAAGAACCAACTGAAGAGGTAAAGGCATGGTTTCAAAAAGCAAAAAAGCATGGTATCACGGTAACAATCGTATCTAACAATAATGAACGTCGTGTAGCTGAATTTGCCAAACCATTAGATGTAGACTGTATTTTTAAAGCTCGTAAACCAAGAGGTAAAGCATTTAATCGTGCTACTAAACAAATGGCATTACAACCAGATGAAGTTGTAGTGATTGGTGATCAAATGTTGACTGATGTATTCGGAGGCAAACGACGTGGCTTATTTACAATAATGGTAGTACCTGTTAAACAAACAGATGGATTTGTAACTAAATTTAACCGCATTATTGAACGTAGATTATTACAACATTTCAGAAAAAAAGGATACATTACATGGGAGGAAAATTGATTGAGTGAATTAGACGAACTTAAATGTATAGGTTGTGGCGCACCATTGCAATCTGACAATCCAGAAGCGGCAGGCTATGTCCCAGAACATAATTTATTTCGAGAAGATGTTATTTGTAAACGTTGTTTCCGATTGAAAAATTATAACGAAGTGCAAGATGTCGGTATGAATAGTGATGATTTCCTAAACTTATTAAATGGCTTAGCAGATAAAAAAGGCATTATTGTTAATGTTGTCGATGTTTTTGATTTTGAAGGTTCATTTATCAATGCGCTAAAACGCATTGTTGGTAATAAAAAAGTTATACTAGTAGCAAACAAATTAGATTTATTACCTAAACAAATCAATAAGCGTCGAGTGACAGAATGGTTAAAGAAAACAGCACGAAAATATGGGCTTGAAGCGGAAACAGTTGTTCTAATATCGGCTGAGAAAGGCTGGGGTATTGACGATTTAATGCAGGCTATTGAGTCACATCGTAATCAACAAGATGTTTATATCGTGGGCACTACAAATGTAGGTAAATCTACATTGATAAATAAATTAATTGAACAAAGTGTCGGTGAAAAGGATACAGTAACAACATCTCGTTTCCCAGGTACAACGCTTGATATGATTGATATCCCACTGGATGAAACTTCATTTATGTTTGATACGCCAGGTATTATACAAGAACATCAAATGACACATTTTGTTAGTGATAAAGAATTAAAAACAATAATGCCTAAAAATGAAGTAAAACAACGTGTTTATCAATTAAATGAAGGACAAACACTATTTTTTGGTGGGTTGGCACGTATTGACTATGTTGTTGGTGGTAAACGACCATTAATTTGTTATTTTTCCAATGATTTAAATATCCACAGGACTAAAACAGAAAAAGCGAACGACTTATGGAGAAATCAACTAGGTTCAGTACTAACACCACCAAGTGATCCGACAAAATTTGATTTGGATAATGTTAAAGCTGTTAGATTAGAAACTGGTAAAGAAAAACGTGATGTAATGATTGCCGGTCTAGGTTTTATTACTATAGATGCTGGTGCTAAAGTTATTGTGAGAGTACCTAAAAATGTAGATGTGATATTAAGAAATTCAATAATGTAAGGTGTGATTAACATTGAAGTTTGCAGTAATTGGAAGTCCTATCGAACACTCATTATCACCTGTAATGCATAATGCCAATTTTAAGGCGGTTGGTGATCAACACACTTACGATGCATTACGCATTGATCCTCAGCACTTTCATTCAATCAAAGAAATAATTAAGGAACAGGGTTTAGATGGCTTTAATGTTACAATCCCGCATAAAGAAAGTATTATTCCTTATTTAGATGAGATTGATGAACAAGCCGAAACGGTGGGAGCAGTTAATACCGTTTTAATCCAAGACGATAAATGGATTGGCTATAATACAGATGGTATCGGTTATGTAAAATCTTTAAAAGAGGTTTATCCCGATTTAGAAAATGCATATATTTTAATTTTAGGGGCAGGTGGTGCAAGTAAAGGCATTACAAATGAATTAATAAAATACGTCAATCCTAAAATTACAGTTGCTAATAGAACATTATCACGCTTTGATCATTGGAATTTAGATGTCAATACTGCCTCATTAGTAGATGTTGAACCAGTGTTGTCAGAGTTTGATATAATTATCAATACAACACCTGCAGGTATGGATGATAATATAGAATTACCTATTCATTTAGATTATTTATCACCACAAACACTTGTGAGTGATATTGTTTATGTGCCGTTTAAAACGCCTATTCTAGCTGCTGCCGAACAAAAAGGAAACCCAGTTCATAATGGTTTAGATATGTTTGTGTATCAAGGAGCAGAAAGTTACAAAATATGGACACAACAACAACCGAATTATGATGTTATGAGAAGTACAGTACTAAATTATTTATAAAGGAGCATATCTATGCTAACTGGAAAACAAAAAAGATTTTTAAGAAGTAAAGCACATAATATTGATCCAACGTTTCAAATTGGTAAAGCAGGTGTTAATGACAATATGGTCGCACAAATTGCTGAACTGTTAGAAAAACGTGAATTAATAAAAGTTCATATTTTACAAAATAACTTTGAAGATAAAAATGATTTAGCGCAACAGCTTAGTGATGCTACAAGTAGCCAAATTGTCCAAGTCATTGGGTCTATGATTGTTCTTTATAAAGAATCTGAAGAAAACAAGCAAATCAATCTACCATAATGACACAATCAATTGTGATTTATGGTGGCCAATTTAACCCAATTCATCTTGGTCATATGATAGTTGCTAGCGAAGTGTATGCACATATCAAACCTGCTAAATTTTATTTTATTCCTAGTTTTATGTCTCCATTAAAAAGCCATAATGACTATTTAGATGCATCATTGCGAACAAAAATGATTAAACTTGCCATCGAAGACTTAGGTTTTGGTGAAATTTGTTATGATGAAATAGAACGTCAAGGTCAAAGTTATACTTACGATACTATTATGGAAATTAAAAAGAACCATCCGTTAAGTAAACTTTATGTAGTAATTGGCACAGATCAATACGAACAACTAAATAAATGGTATAAAATAGATGAATTAAAATTATATATAACCTTTATTATTGTAAATAGAGATACATCAACACAAGAAGTCGCGTCTGACATGGTTGCACTAAATATCCCACGTGTAGATATTAGTTCAACCATGATTAGAAACCGCGTCAAAGATAACCAGTCAATTAAAATGCTAGTATCTAATAGTGTTGAGCGTTTTATCAGAGGAGAAGGATTGTATGAAAATTGAACAAGCAGTTGCATTAATTAAAGACAAATTACCAGAAAAACGAGTGACTCATTCACTCAATGTTGCTGAGACAGCTGTAAAATTAGCTGAAATTTATGATGGCGATGCCCAAAAAGCTGAGCTTGCCGGAGTATTACATGATTATTGTAAGTATGATGATTTAGGTACAATGTATCAAATTGTCACATCACGTGGTTTAGATAGTAATTTATTAAGCTATGGTGTTGAAATTTTACATGGCCCTGTAGCAGCTTTAATCATGCAAGAAACATTTGGTATAGACGACGAAGAAGTGCTACTAGCTATTAAAAATCACACAACTGGCAGAGCTCAGATGACTAAAACAGAAAAATTAGTATTTATTGCTGATTATATCGAACCAGGTAGACAGACCCCAGGCGTTGAAGAAATTAGAGAATTAGCATACAATCAAGGTAGCTTAGATAAAACCATTTATGAAATTTCTAAGCGTACAGTGTTATATTTAATCAGTAAAGATATTAATGTTTATGACGCTACCATTGCATGCTTGAATTATTACAATTATAGTGACGAAAGAGTAAAGGATGATTAAATGAATTCAGATCAATTATTAAACATTGCTGTCGAAGCAACAGAAAACAAAAAAGCAGAAGATATTATTTCAATTAACATGAAAGAAATTAGTGATATGACTGATTATTTCGTAGTCTGCCACGGAAATAATGAAAGACAAGTGCAATCAATAGCTAAAGCCATTAAAGATAGCGCACAAGAAGCTGAAATTGAAGTGAAACGCATGGAGGGCTATAACGAAGCAAGATGGGTCCTTATCGATTTAGCAGATGTTGTTGTTCATATTTTCCATAAAGATGAGCGTGATTATTATAATGTTGAGAAATTGTATCGAGATGCTCCTATCAAAACGTACAGACAGGCTGTTTATTAATTATGGTCCAATACGAGGAATTGAGTTTATTTTATGATCAATTAACATTTGATCAACCCTATGAGTCTTGGCTAGCAATAGTCAATCAATTTTCTAATGATAAGCAATCAATTCTAGATATTGGTTGTGGAACGGGTAGTTTAACAAGCTTATTAACTGAATTTGATCAAGTCACTGGTATGGATTTGAGTATCGATATGTTAAGTTTAGCCTCATCAAAATCACAAAGTGTAAATTGGATAGAAGGTGATATGACCGATTTTAATTTAAATCAGTCATTCAGCGTCATTTCAATATTTTGTGACTCATTAAATTATTTAACTAGTAAGGCAGAAGTCCAATCTACTTTTGAACACGTTTATCAACATTTATCACCTGATGGTGTGTTTATGTTTGACGTTCATACCATTTATAAAATGCAAACGCTTTTCAATAACCAAAGTTATATTAATGAAACAGCAGATGTGTTTTTAGGATGGGACGCAGTAGTAGGAGAAGAACCTTACAGTGTATGGCATGATATGACGTTTTTTGTGAGCCAAGCAAATGGCGTTTATAAGAGGTTTGATGAATCACATTATCAACGTTCTTTTGAAGAAGCTGAATATCGACATTTATTACAAGCTGCAGGCTTCACAAATATATCGACATTCGTAGATTTTGATACAACGAATCACAGTGAAGAAGGCTACAGACTATTTTTCATTGTTCGTAAATAAAGTAAAATCACTCCTTTGTACGTGTATTGTATAAAGGAGTGATTTTATATGTTAAAACGATTTGAACAACTGAAGTTGTGGATTATCGATAGAATAATTTATGTCGTAGGTGCATTATTATTATGTTTTTTTATTGGTGTGTTGTTAGTTAAAGTATATTCCACACCATCCCAATCAAAAGAAGTTGTTCATCCTTCGCATATTAATGATAAGGCTAAAGAAGTTAAGTCAAATTCTGCTGTCTCTAATTCAAAAGGAAATGAGTTTATTTATGTTGATATAAAAGGATCCGTTGAAAAGCCTAATGTCTATAAAATGAGATCTTCTGATAGAGTAAAGCAGTTATTAGAAAAAGCAGTGCCGACAACGGATGCTGATTTGAATCAAATTAACCTTGCCGAAAAATTAATAGATCAAAAATTAATCATTATTCCTCGAAAAGGGGAAATAACAACAAATATAGCTACACAGTTTAAGACTGATAAAAGCAATCAACAACAAGTAAATCTCAATACTGCAACCGAAGAAGAATTGAAAAATGTCAATGGTATTGGACCGGCTAAAGCACAAGCTATTATTGAATATCGAACTAATAATGGTCATTTTGAGAGTGTTGAACAATTAAAAGAAATCAGAGGCATTGGTGACAAAACATTCGAAAGATTACAAAGCGAATTTACTGTTTAATAATGTTGCATAATTAAGGTATACAAATTAATCTATAATTAATGATAAATTATACATATAAATTGGAGGCGCTCAAATAATGGAACGAATCAAATGGGAAGAGTATTTCATGGCACAAAGTCAATTATTAGCATTACGTTCTACGTGCGAAAGATTATCGGTAGGTGCAACAATTGTTAAAGATAATAGAATTATTGCAGGTGGCTATAATGGTTCTGTGGCAGGGGAAGTACATTGTATTGATGAAGGATGCTTAATAGAAGATGGTCATTGTATTAGAACAATTCATGCTGAAATGAATGCTTTGTTGCAATGTGCCAAACAAGGTGTGTCGTCAGCAGGAGCAACTATTTATGTCACACATTTTCCTTGTCTCAATTGTACAAAATCAATTATTCAAGCTGGTATCACAACAATTTATTATGCTGAAGATTATCATAATCATCATTACGCTATACAACTTCTTGAACAAGAGGGTATTGAGTATAAAAAAATACCATTTAATCAACAACATGTAGCTCAATACTTATTGAATAACTAATTTTATGCTTTATGTTGCCGTTAGTTTTTTAATAGGTATAATGTGGCTACATATTAAAAGCTTAGCGATATTTCTTTTTTTATTGTCTTTATTTATACTCTATCGAAGAAAGCAACATCTTTTTGTATATATTGTTGTACTAATAATGCCCATTATTAGTGCAACTTATTATACTTCTTATCTCCATAATAATAACCTCGAAACACAAACACTTTTAGCACACCCAGAAATCAAACAACATGGAACTTTCATTTCCTTTAAATCACATCATAACCATAAAGTAGTTGGAACAATACAACTTAATAATCAACATTTTTCATTTCATCATTACAATTACGGTCAACAAAAGCAGCAGAAAATAGATTTAACGCACTTCAACTGCCATATTAAAGGATATTTTCATACTAGCAAAGCTAACGATGTAGTTGTTATAGTCAAACAAATTGACGTTAAATCATGCCATAAAGATACTACCAAACTGCCTAACATTTTTAACACGCATAAAAACTTTATTTATCATCAAATGGAAAAGTATGGTGGAAAAGAGTATGGTCGTGTTTTAGCACTACTTTTTGGAGATGTACATTTATTATCAGTAGACCAACTTGAAGATGTTAAAAGAATAGGAATTTACCATTTGCTAGCAGTCAGTGGTTCCCATATTGTTAGCATTATAATTATCATTCAAATGACATGTACAGCGTTGCGCATACCTATACCTGTTATAAAGTGTTTATTATGTATTGCATTACCGTGCTATGCCTTTTATGTTGATTTCGTACCAAGCGCATTACGTGCAATTATATCAGCTTTATTAATTATACTGTTGCCTCGAAAAATACTACAACATCCTATTGATATTTTAGCAACTACCTTTTTAATTGTTTTATTATTATTTCCCGCATATATTTACGATATAGGATTTCAATTCTCATTTTTAATTACATTATTTATATTACTTGGTAAGCCACTAATAGCTAAAGATTATCCATTACGTACATTTTGGCATCTTAATATTATTACGTTTTTAGGAGCTTTTATCATTAGTGCTGTGCATTTTAATGAAATTCAATGGGTGGGGTTAATTGCCAACTTATTTTTTATTCCATTTTATACATTTCTATTATTTCCATTAGCAATAGTATGTTTTTTATTAAGTCATATTACGCATGCATTATATTTAATTAAACATATTATGCAATTGTTCTTTTGGTTACATGATTTACTAGTGAATTTATTGTTGCCATTAAGTCATTGGCAATGGTATATCCCGAAATTAACTCATATTGAATTAGTATTTGTGTTTATTAGTGTCTTAACAATTTTTATGTTTTATGTAATGAAATGGTATCTCAAATGTGCTATTGTCTGTTTGAGTTTGACATTAATTATAGCGCTACTCCCATTTGACCATCTAGCTAGGTTTACATTATTTGATGTTGGTAATGGAGATGCCATGCTTTTTGAAACACCACTGCATAGTACTGTAATGATTGATACCGGTGGAAAGTTGATGCCATCAAATAACGATTATCGTGGCAGTATAACTAAATATAAAATATTACCAGCTTTAAAACAAAGAAATATTCATCAGTTAGACTATTTAATTATTACGCATCCTCATTTAGATCATATGGGTGAATTTAAATATTTAGCCTCTATGGTAAAAATAAAATCACTTATTATCAATCCTTCTTCATATCAGTCAGTACAATATAGCAATATATATACAATCGCTAAACTTCATAATATTTCAATTATAGATAGTACGACAATTACACATATAGATTTGGATGAATGTAGCATACAATTATTAGATGCAGCTATTATAACTTCGAATGATAAAAATGAACATTCTATTATTACGTTGATAAACTATAAACAGTATCAATTGCTCTTAATGGCAGATGCTACAATTCGCAATGAACAATTATTATTACAACGTTATAACTTAAAAAATATCGATGTATTAAAAGTTGGTCACCATGGTAGTATAACTAGTAGTAGTGGTGAATTTATAGCGTCCATAAAACCTAAAATTAGCGTTATATCGGCAAGTAAGAATAATAGATACCAATTTCCAGCATCACAAGTAGTATCAAGACTTGCCAAGTCATCTGACAAGATTTATAATACCGCGCAACACGGTGCAATTACTATTGTGTTTGACGCACAAATGAAAACTTCTGTGGAAAAATCATAGTGATATATAGAGAGTCGGATATACAAATGCTATAATAAATATTGTTTGTCGTTTTGAAAGGATGCTAAGAATGAGCGAAAATATTATTACAATTTATGGCGAAGTACCTGAATTGATAGAGAAAAAAACGAATGAAATTGTAGCTGATTATTTAGAAATGCCGAAAGATGAATTCAATTTCGTGAAATTTAATTTATATGAAACAGATTTGTCGACAATAATTGAGGAATCATTAACTTTACCGTTTCTTTCGGATAAAAAGGTAGTGTTAGTACAAAACGCGTATGTTTTTACTGGAGAAAAAGCACCTAAAGATGTTAATCATAATACAACACAACTACTTGAATTTATTGAAAAATATGACGGTGAGACGCTTATTATTTTTGAGGTTTATCATTCGAAATTGGATGAGCGAAAAAAATTAGTGAAAAAATTAAAAGAACAGACTCAATTGAAAAAAATAGAACAAATGTCTGAAGAAGAAATAAAACAATGGATTAAACAAACGCTTAATCAAAATTACAAAGATATTAAACAAGATGCATTAAACTTATTTATTGAGCTTACTGGTGTGAATTTTAATATAGTAAAACAAGAATTAGGTAAATTAGAATTGTTTTTAGGAGATAGGCCTACAATTAATAAACAGGATGTATTACAAATTGTAAATAGAAGCTTAGAACAAAATGTGTTTTTGTTAACAGAATATATCCAACAAAACAAGAAGACTAAAGCTGTTCAGTTAGTAAAAGATTTAATTGTAATGAAAGAAGAACCTATTAAACTATTAGCCTTAATTACAAGTAATTATCGCTTATATTATCAAAGTAAAATATTAAGTCAAAAAGGTTATAGTGGACAACAAATTGCTAAAACAATAAATGTACATCCATACCGAGTTAAACTGGCATTGAATCATGCGCGTCAGTACAGTATCGATCAATTATTAAATATTGTAGATAGTTGTGCAGAAACAGATTATAAATTGAAATCATCATATATGGATAAGCAGTTAATTCTAGAATTGTTTATTTTGTCATTATAAATAAAAAAAAGTTCAAGCAAAGGCTTGAACTTTTTTATTATTTAGCAGCTGTCATTAATGATGATTTAATACGGTCAGCTTTGTTTGAGTGGATTAAGTTGCGTTGTGCAGCTTTATCTACTTTTTTTACAGCTAAACTTACTAATTCAGCTTTGTTATCAGCATTATTGTTGATTGCTGATTTAGCTTTTTTTACAGCTGAACGCATTTCAGTTTTTTGTGAATTATTACGATCTTCAGCAACTTGTGTAGTATTAACACGTTTGATTGCAGATTTGATGTTTGCCATGTGTGTCACCTCCTAAAAGTGATCTTCGCTATCAAAATTAATTTTGATTACAACAAAAGATATTTTATCAAATCAATGCGCTTTCTGCAATCATTTATTTAAGCTAGATTGCATGATTACTTAATTTGAAAATAATATTTGGCATGTTGTCCGAATATCTTTATAATGAATATGTTACAGATAAAGTCGAAAAAAGTATATAGCTTTTGATAAGTTTGCAATAATAGATTAAAAACGTTATTATATCAAAGATATGTTACATATTTACGGGCTAGAATTATGAAAGTGAGACTGATAAAACATGGATAAACAAGAACGATTGAATAGACGACAATATATACGAAACTTTTCAATTATTGCACATATAGACCATGGGAAATCTACATTAGCTGACAGAATACTTGAAAACACTAAATCCGTGGAAACACGTGATATGCAACATCAGTTATTAGATTCTATGGATTTAGAACGAGAACGTGGAATAACAATTAAATTAAATGCTGTACGCCTAAAATATGAGGCTAAAGACGGTGAAGTATATACATTTCATTTAATAGATACACCGGGGCATGTCGACTTTACTTATGAAGTGTCTAGATCTCTAGCGGCATGTGAAGGTGCTATTCTTGTCGTGGATTCAGCACAAGGTATCGAAGCACAAACATTGGCTAATGTTTACTTAGCACTCGATAATGATTTGGAATTATTACCTGTAGTTAATAAAATTGATTTACCTGCAGCTGAACCAGAACGTGTAAAACAAGAATTAGAAGACGTTATTGGTATAGATCAATCAGATGTAGTCTTAGCAAGTGCCAAATCAAATATTGGTATCGAAGAAATTTTGGAACAAATTGTCGAAACAGTGCCGCCGCCAGAAGGTGATCCAGAAGCACCGTTGAAGGCTTTGATATTTGATTCTGAATACGATCCTTATAGAGGTGTTGTTTCTTCTATACGTATTGTAGAAGGCGTAGTTAAACCTGGTGACCGTATTAAAATGATGGCGACAGGAAAATCATTTGAAGTGTCTGAAGTAGGTATCAATACTCCTAAACAACTACCTATAGACGAGTTAACAGTAGGTGATGTTGGTTATATTATTGCGAGTATTAAAAATGTCGACGATTCTCGTGTAGGTGATACGATAACGCATGCAGAACGTCCAGCCGATAATCCTTTACAAGGTTATAAAAAGATGAACCCGATGGTCTATTGTGGTTTATTCCCGATTGATAATAAAAACTACAATGATTTAAGAGAAGCATTAGAAAAACTACAACTGAATGATGCATCACTTGAATTTGAGCCGGAATCGTCACAAGCATTAGGCTTTGGCTATCGTACAGGATTTTTAGGGATGTTACATATGGAAATTATTCAAGAACGAATTGAACGTGAATTCGGTATTGAATTAATTGCTACTGCACCTTCTGTTATATATCAATGTATTTTGAAAAACGGAGAAGAAGTGACAGTAGATAATCCAGCACAAATGCCTGAACGAGATCAAATTGATACAGTCTATGAACCTTTTGTTAAAGCGACAATGATGGTGCCGAATGACTATGTAGGTTCAGTAATGGAATTATGTCAACGTAAACGTGGCCAATTCGTTAATATGGATTATTTAGATGATATTCGTGTGAATATAGTATACGAAATTCCATTAGCAGAAGTAGTGTTTGATTTCTTTGATCAACTTAAATCAAATACAAAAGGTTATGCTTCTTTTGACTATGAGTTTATAGACAATAAAGAGAGTGACCTAGTGAAAATGGATATCTTGCTTAATGGAGAAAAAGTTGATGCTTTAAGCTTTATTGTGCATAAAGATTTCGCCTATGAACGTGGTAAGGCATTAGTTGAAAAACTAAAAACTTTAATCCCACGTCAACAATTCGAAGTTCCAGTACAAGCTGCAATAGGTCAAAAAATTGTTGCCAGAACTAATATTAAATCTATGGGTAAAAATGTTTTATCTAAATGTTACGGCGGAGATATTAGTCGTAAACGTAAATTGTTAGAAAAACAAAAAGCCGGTAAAGCTAAAATGAAAGCTGTTGGTAATGTTGAAATACCTCAAGACGCGTTCTTAGCAGTGTTGAAAATGGATGAAGATTAACAATAATTATTTGGGGTTTAAATCAATTGATTTATGCCCCAAATTTTATTGTGCCTTGAAAGAGAAAGTGAGGTAATAAATATGGAAGTAAAGAGTGCATATATCCATATACCTTTTTGTGTAAAGATTTGTACTTATTGTGACTTTAATAAATACTTTATACAAAACCAACCAGTGGACCAGTATTTGGATTGTTTAATTAAAGAGATGTCTACGAGCAAACAACGACAATTGAAAACGATGTTTGTAGGTGGCGGTACACCAACAGCATTAAATGTAAAACAATTAGAGAGATTACTAATTGCTATCAACGAAACATTTGATATTGAAACAGAATATAGTTTCGAAGCAAATCCAGATGAATTGACAATGGAAAAACTGCAGTTATTAAAAAAATATGGTGTGAACCGACTGTCGATGGGTGTACAAACTTTCAATCCTGATTTATTAGCAATATTAGGACGAACACATGGTACAGAAGACATATATCAAGCAGTACGTAATGCACGAGAAATTGGTATTGAATCTATAAGCTTAGATTTAATGTATCATTTACCTCAACAAACATTGACTGACTTCCAAGAAAGTTTAGATTTAGCACTTAATTTGGATATAGATCATATCTCAAGTTATGGACTAATATTAGAACCCAAAACACAGTTTTATAACATGTATCGTAAAGGCAAACTAAAGTTACCGAATGAAGATATAGGTGAAGAAATGTATACGCACTTAATTCAACGCATGAAACGTTCTGATTTACAGCAGTATGAACTTTCTAATTTCGGAAAACAAGGACATGAGTCTGAACATAATAAAGTATATTGGAAAAATGAAGGCTATTATGGATTTGGTGCAGGTGCCAGTGGGTACGTAGATGGAGAACGTTATACTAATGTGAATCCAGTTAATCACTATATTAAAAAAATAGAAAATAATGAACGCCCTTTATTACATTCTTCATGGCCAACTAAAACAGAACAAATGGAAGAAGAAATGTTTCTTGGTTTAAGGATGAATAAAGGCGTTAATAAATTTCATTTTAAACATAAATTTGACGTTGAAATAGATGAAATTTTTGGTCAAACGTTAACTTCATTGGTTGACCAACAACTTTTATCATATTATGACGGTAACTATGCACTGACAGAGCGGGGCAAAGTGATTGGCAACGAGGTTTTTGAAGCTTTTTTATTGAACGTGTAAAATTATAAAAATTTTCAAGGCTTTAACATTGACTTACTTTGACCAATTTGATAAATTATAATTAGCACTTGAAACAAATGAGTGCTAATGAGGTGAAAACATGATAACTCATAGACAATTGAGCATATTAAATGCCATTGTTGAAGATTATGTCGATTTAGATCAACCTATTGGCTCTAAAGCTTTAATAGAGCGACATAATTTGAATGTAAGCCCAGCTACTATTAGAAATGAGATGAAACAATTAGAATCTCTAAACCTAATAGAGAAGACTCATACATCATCAGGTAGATCACCGTCAGAATTAGGGTTTAGATATTATGTGAATCAATTATTAGAACAAACATCTCATCAACAACACAAAAAAGTCCAACGGTTGAGAGGACTACTTATTGACCATCAATATGATATTTCATCAGCTTTACATGCTTTTGCTAATGAACTGTCGATGGCTTCTCAATATACAACGTTGGTAATGCGTCCAAATCATAAGCAAGATATTATTAGTAATATTCACCTTATTCAAGCAAATGATTATTTAATTATAATGGTTGTAGTGTTTGCGTCAGGTCATGTTGAACATTTGCATTTAACATCAGCTAAACGTATTAGTAATGATGAATTAAACAAAATTTCTAATTTTGTTACTGACAAATATAATGCGTGGTCATCTTTACAATTTGAGCAAGAACTTAATTCGTTTACACAGTCTGTCAGTGAGCAAGACTTTATTAAAACGATGTTTGAGACGCTACAATTACATTTCGATAATCAAAGTAATGGCATTTTTATGGGTGGAAAGGTTAAACTGATTGATGCATTGAATGAATCAAATGTCTCATCAATTCAACCAATATTACAATATATTGAATCAAATAAAATCACTGAATTGCTCGATGACATGTCTAATTCATCTATAAATGTAATGATTGGGCATGAAATTGATACAAGTTTAAGTGATATATCTATCGTATCTAGTGAATACCATATAGATGATAGGTTGAAAGGTCGAATAGCAGTAATTGGACCTACTGCGATGAATTATCAAAATGTGATACAATTACTAAATCGTATTTGGTAATTTAAAGTATTGGAGGGCAGGAAATGACAGAACAAAATGAATCAGTAAGCAAAGAAACAGATGCACAAGACATTTCGTCAGAAACTACTGACACAACACAAACATCTGTTGATTCTGCTGAAGAAGTAAACAACGAAACAAACACAACATCTCAAGAAGATGTTGCAACAGAAGAGGACGTAAGTGAAGAAGTTGATCCTAAAGATGTTGAACTTGAAAACTTAAAAAAAGATGTAAAAGAAAACGAAGATAAGTATCTACGTTTGTATGCAGAGTTCGAAAATTACAAACGTCGTATACAAAAAGAAAATCAAACAATGAAAGAATATCAAGCTCAAGGAGTATTAAATGATATTCTACCAACCATTGATAATATTGAGCGTGCTTTACAAATCGAAGGAGAAGACGAGCAATTTGTTTCACTTAAAAAGGGTGTACAAATGGTTTATGATAGCTTGTTGAAAGCACTTAATGATAATGGTTTAGAAAGAATTGAAACAGAAGGCCAACAATTTGATCCAAATTTCCATCAAGCAGTAATGCAAGATGAAAATAGTGAGTTTGAATCTGGCCAAATCACCCAAGAACTACAGGCAGGATACAAATTGAAGGATCGTGTTTTGAGACCTTCAATGGTTAAAGTAAATCAATAAATTTATTTTTTGATGAAAATACCCAATTTTAATTAACAAACAGGAGGAATTTTGATATGAGTAAAGTAATTGGTATTGACTTAGGTACAACAAATTCATGTGTTGCTATTTTAGAAGGTGATGAGCCTAAAGTAATTCAAAACCCAGAAGGTGCTAGAACAACACCATCAGTTGTTGCATTTAAAAATGGTGAAACTCAAGTAGGTGAAGTTGCTAAACGTCAAGCAATCACTAACCCTAACACTATTCAATCAATCAAACGTCATATGGGTACAGATTATAAAGTGGATATTGAAGGTAAAAATTATACTCCACAAGAAATTTCAGCTATGGTACTACAAAACCTTAAAAAAACAGCTGAAGACTATTTAGGTGAATCAGTAGATAAAGCAGTTGTAACTGTTCCAGCATATTTCAATGATGCTGAACGTCAAGCTACAAAAGATGCTGGTAAAATTGCTGGCTTAGAAGTTGAACGTATTATTAACGAACCAACTGCAGCAGCTCTAGCTTACGGTTTAGATAAAACTGAAGAAGACCAAAAAGTATTAGTCTTTGACTTAGGTGGCGGTACTTTCGACGTGTCAATTCTTGAATTAGGTGACGGCGTATTTGAAGTACTATCAACATCTGGTGATAATAAACTTGGTGGCGATGACTTTGACCAAGTTATCATTGATTATTTAGTTAGTGAATTCAAAAAAGAAAATGGTGTTGACTTAAGCCAAGATAAAATGGCGTTACAACGTCTAAAAGATGCAGCTGAAAAAGCGAAAAAAGATTTATCTGGTGTATCTCAAACTCAAATTTCATTACCATTTATCTCTGCAGGAGAAAGCGGTCCTTTACACTTAGAAATCAGCCTATCACGTTCAAAATTTGAAGAACTAGCTGATGACTTAATTAAACGTACAATGGTACCAACTCGTCAAGCTATGAAAGATGCTGGTTTATCTAGCTCAGATATTGATGAAGTTATTTTAGTTGGTGGTAGTACTAGAATCCCAGCTGTTCAAGAAGCTATTAAAAAAGAAATTAGCAAAGACCCTCATAAAGGTGTTAACCCTGATGAAGTTGTAGCTATGGGTGCTTCAATTCAAGGTGGCGTTATCACTGGTGATGTTAAAGACGTAGTATTACTTGATGTTACACCATTATCATTAGGTATCGAAATTATGGGTGGACGTATGAATACGTTAATTGAACGTAATACTACAATTCCAACATCTAAATCACAAGTTTATTCTACAGCAGCTGATAACCAACCAGCAGTAGATATTCATGTATTACAAGGTGAACGTCCAATGGCATCTGATAACAAAACACTTGGCAGATTCCAATTAACAGATATTCCACCAGCTCCTCGTGGAGTACCTCAAATCGAAGTAACATTTGATATCGATAAAAATGGTATCGTTAATGTAACTGCAAAAGATTTAGGTACTAATAAAGAGCAAAACATTACTATTCAATCAAGCAACACTTTATCTGATGACGAAATCGATCGCATGGTTAAAGATGCTGAAGAAAATGCTGAAGCAGACGAAAAACGTCGTGAAGAAAGTGATTTACGTAACGAAGCTGACAGCTTAGTTTTCCAAGTTGAAAAAACAATCACTGATTTAGGCGAAAATGTGAGCGAAGAAGATAAATCAAATGCTGAAGAGAAAAAAGAAGCATTAAAATCAGCACTTGAAGGTTCAGATTTAGATGATATTAAAGCGAAAAAAGAAGAGCTAGAAAAAGTAGTTCAAGATTTATCAGCAAAAGTATATCAACAAGCACAAGAACAAGCGCAACAAGCTCAAGGTGAGCAAGGTCAAGCGCAAGATGACAATGTAGAAGATGCTGATTTTACAGAAGTTAATGACGACGATAAACAAAAATAATCACTTTACTTCTAACTAGCAACATTGTTAAATTAATATAAGACACAATTGCTTAGCCAAAGTAAGTCAAAGTCAATTGCACATTGGCTTTGACTTTTCTTTTTTTCAAGTACTATAATTATGAAATTAATATAGAAGGAGAGATTCACAGTGGCCAAAAGAGATTATTATGAAGTCTTAGGTGTAAGTAAAAGTGCATCAAAAGATGAAATTAAAAAGGCTTACCGTAAACTTTCAAAAAAGTATCATCCAGATATTAACCAGGAAGAAGGTTCAGATGAAAAATTCAAAGAAATCTCTGAAGCTTATGAAGTGTTAAGTGATGAAAATAAACGTGCTAATTACGATCAATTCGGTCATAACGGTCCACAGGGTGGTTTCGGTGGTCAAGGATTTGGCGGCCAAGACTTCAGTGGATTCGGTGGTGGCGGATTCGAAGACATATTCAGTTCTTTCTTCGGAGGAGGACGCCAACGTGATCCAAATGCACCACGTAAAGGTGACGATTTACAATACACTATGACTGTCACATTTGATGAAGCAGTTTTTGGTACTGAAAAAGAAATCTCTATCAGAAAAGATGTTACTTGTCATACTTGTGATGGTGAAGGTGCTAAACCTGGCACATCTAAAAAAACATGTCATTACTGTAATGGTGCTGGCCATGTTTCAGTAGAACAAAACACAATTTTAGGTAGAGTAAGAACTGAAAAAGCTTGTCCTTCATGTAATGGTTCTGGTCAAGAATTTGAAGAACCTTGTGAAACATGTCATGGTAAAGGAACTGAAAATAAAACAGTTAAAATTAAAGTTACTGTACCAGAAGGTGTAGACAATGAACAACAAATTCGTTTAGCTGGTGAAGGTGCACCTGGCGAAAACGGTGGACCACATGGTGATCTATACGTTGTATTTAGAGTGAAACCATCAAATACATTTGAACGTATGGGTGACGACGTAGCTTATAACTTAGACATTTCATTTTCACAAGCAGCATTAGGTGACGAAATTAAAATTCCAACGCTTAATAGTAGTGTAATGCTAACAGTCCCTGCAGGAACACAAACTGGTAAACAATTCCGCTTAAAAGATAAAGGTATTAAGAATGTACATGGTTATGGCTATGGCGATTTATTTGTTAATGTTAACGTCGTTACACCAACTAAAATTAACGAACGTCAAAAAGAAATTTTACGTGAATTTGCTGAGTTAAACGGAGAAGAATTATCTGAACAACCATCAAACTTTAAAGATAAAGCTAAACGTTTCTTCAAAGGAGAATAAATAATGAACTGGACAGAAGTTTCAATTACAGTTAATCATGATGTCACAGCGTTGGTGAGTGATATACTAGAAAATTACGGTTCCAATGGGGTTGTACTGGAAGATTCTCACGATTTAAATCATGATTTCGAAGATAAATATGGAGAAATATATGATTTAAAAGCTGAAGCATATCCTGAACAGGGCGTCAGAATAAAAGCGTATTTTAATGACCTGAAATATTCTCCTACGTTAAAAGACAATATAGTGAATGATATCCAACTGTTACAAGGATTGGATAGCCAAGTTTTCAAATATGAAGAACAAACTATTCAAGAACAAGATTGGGAAAATGAGTGGAAAAATTATTTTCATCCTTTTCGTGCTTCTAAACGCTTCACTATTGTGCCAAGTTGGGAAGAATATAACCAAGAAGACGATTCAGAGCTATGCATTGAATTAGATCCTGGTATGGCATTTGGAACTGGGGATCATCCCACTACAAACATGTGCTTAAAAGCAATTGAAACATATGTAAAGCCAACGGATTCTGTAATTGATGTTGGTACAGGTTCAGGTATATTAAGTATTGCGAGTCATTTGCTAGGAGTGCAGCGCATTAAAGCTATCGATTTAGATGAAATGGCAGTACGGGTAGCCGTAGATAATTTCGAAAAAAATAATTGTGCGCATGCGATAGAAGCAATACCAGGTAATTTGCTAACTGAAGAAACTGAAAAATTTGATATAGTTATTGCCAATATATTAGCGCACATAATTGATGAAATGATTGAAGATGCTTATAATACGTTAAATAATCAGGGTTATTTTATAACTTCTGGTATAATAGAAGAAAAATATGAAGCTATAATAGAACATATGAAACGCGTTGGTTTTAAAATCATTTCAGTAAACCATGATAACAGCTGGGTTTGTATCGTGGGACAGAAAGTGAGCGATTAAATATGCAAAGGTACTTTATTAACCAAAACGCTGATTCAGATCAGCGTTTTTTTATTACAAATAACGAAGATATTCATCATATTAAAAATGTAATGCGTAATCATGTCGATAATGAATTAATTTTAAATTTCTTAGATCAACGAGTATTCAAATGTAAAATAACGGCAATTTCACAAGATGCCATAGAGGTTGAACCGATACAAGAATTAGAAATTTCTACAGAATTGCCACAAAATATTACGATATGTAGTGGTTTAATTAAAGCAGACAAGTACGAATGGATGTTGCAAAAAGCAACAGAATTAGGTGCAAGTAAATTTATTGCGGCCGAAATGGATCGTTCAATTGTCAAACTGAATCAAAGCAAAATAACTAAAAAAATAGAACGTTGGCAAAAGATTATAAAAGAAGCTGCAGAACAAAGTTATCGACTAACTATCCCTAGTATTGATTATATTTCGAATTTAAAAACATTATATGATAACATAGATGGATACGATTATATATTAATTGCATATGAAGATGCAGCAAAAGATGGTGAAATTAGTCAATTCAAATCAGTGTTGCAACAACTAACACAAGGCGAAAATATACTTGTGATATTTGGACCTGAAGGTGGATTATCGGCAGATGAGGTAACTCTATTTGCATCAGTGGGGAAGCAAATTGGGCTAGGACCTCGTATTTTACGGGCAGAAACAGCACCACTTTATGTGTTAAGTGCAGTTAGTTATCAAAATGAATTATTGGGGTGATATTTATGTCTACAGTTGCTTTTCATACTTTAGGTTGTAAAGTAAACCATTATGAGACTGAAGCAATTTGGCAATTATTTAAAGAGGCAGAATATGAAAGAGTTGATTTTGAAACGAATGCTGATGTATTCGTGATTAATACATGTACTGTGACAAACACAGGTGATAAAAAAAGTCGACAAGTTATCCGTAGAGCTATTAGACAAAATCCAGACGCAGTTGTTTGCGTTACGGGTTGTTATGCTCAAACATCACCGGCTGAAATCATGGATATCCCAGGTGTTGACGTTGTTGTAGGCACTCAAGATAGAACTAAATTAATTGGCTATATTGAAGATTATAAAAAAGAACGTCAACCCATTAATGGTGTCGGCAATATTATGAAAAATCGCACGTACGAAGAGTTAGAAGTACCGTACTTTACCGATCGAACACGTGCATCTTTAAAAATCCAAGAAGGCTGTAATAATTTCTGTACATTTTGTATTATCCCTTGGGCTAGAGGATTAATGCGTTCTAGAGACCCAGAGAAAGTTATCGAACAAGCTACACAATTAGTAGAATCAGGTTATAAAGAAATTGTGTTAACAGGTATTCATACAGGTGGTTATGGACAAGATTTAAAAAATTATAATTTAGCTCAATTATTACGTGATTTAGAAGAAATTGATAATTTAGAACGTATTAGAATTTCATCAATTGAAGCCAGCCAATTAACAGATGAAGTGATTCAAGTAATAGCTGCATCAACTAAAGTAGTTAGACATCTACATATTCCATTGCAATCTGGGTCAGATAGTGTCTTAAAACGTATGCGTCGTAAGTATACAATGGCACATTTTTCAGAACGCTTAACTCGTTTGCATGAAGCGTTACCAGGTTTAGCTGTTACAAGTGATGTTATAGTTGGCTTCCCTGGTGAAACTGAAGAAGAGTTTCAAGAAACGTACGACTTTATAGTAGACCATCATTTTTCAGAATTACACGTCTTTCCATATTCATCAAGAATAGGAACACCTGCAGCTAGAATGGACGACCAAATTGATGAGCAAGTTAAAAATGAGCGTGTGCATCGTTTGATTAGTTTGAGTGATCAACTTGCCAAAGCATACGCTTCACAATTTGATCAAGACGTTCTAGAAGTCATCCCTGAAGAGCAAGGTGATCAACCTGGCACACTAGTAGGATATGCAGATAACTATATGAAAGTTCAATTTAGTGCAGATGAAGATTTAATAGGTCAATTAGTTAAAGTTAAAATCACTAAAGCTGATTATCCTATTAATGAAGGACAAGTGTTACGTGTGATTTCTCATGCTTCTAATCAAACTGAACATACAATAGTAACTTAAATTATGTCTGCTTAAATTACAGCGTGAAATCTGGATATTTATACACTTTTTAGTTAGTTGGAATTATTTACTTTTAAAATAACCAACTCGAAAATCGGACATCAAATTTGTATATTACTGCGTTTAAGGCTAGCTAAATACGATAGTGAATAGGATCTTAAGCGGTGTGTAATATGAATCTTTAAATTGAAATTTTACTGATTGACCAAAGAACTCAGATATATTATACTAATTTATACATAGTAATTTACTGTGTATATGATAATAAAGTTTCGTTGATATTTGGAGGGAGGGAAATACACATGTCTAAAACAGTAGTCCGTAAAAACGAATCACTTGAAGATGCGTTACGTCGATTCAAACGTACGGTTTCTAAAAGCGGTACAATTCAAGAAGTACGTAAACGTGAATTTTACGAAAAACCAAGCGTTAAACGTAAAAAGAAATCAGAAGCTGCACGTAAACGTAAATTCAAATAATTAATAATTTCGTTGACTCCCTCAACAATATTAATTATATATAAAACCTTAGCTGAACTAACAGCTAAGGTTTTTTTGTTCTTGAAAAAATAAGCTACGTATCAAGGAAGCTACATTATAAATTTAATATTTAAATCGATTTTGTAATTTTAACATCGATATTAGTTAAACTATATTAATAGCTATCTGTTTATTGTATAATTAGAGGTGAGAGTGAGGTGAAATCGTGGAGTTATTATCAAATATACATATGCAAAATGTGCTAAATATGATTCAAGGTGAAAGTTGGTTGATGAATTTAGCGGATTTTATTGTAAATCCAATAATTACGCTAATATTGACGAGTATTATCTTTTTAGGTTTCTTGTATCAATTATACTCTAAAAAAATTAATATCATCGGTATTATTTCAACTTTAGCATTACTTATATTCTTTTTAGGCTTTTTAGTGAAAGGCGACGTTAATGTTGTGTCGATTATTTTATTCGGCATTGGCGTTATTTTTGTCATTATTGAATTATTTGTCGTCGGAGCAGTAATTGGCTTGATTGGAATGGGGTTAATTATATTCAGCATTATTACATTAGGTGATAATTTAATTTTTATGATTGGTAATGTAGTTATTGCACTAATTTTATCAATTATTGAGTGGGTGATATTAGTGAAAATATTCAAACGCAATATTCCATTTTTAGATAAAGTCGTATTAAAAGATTCAACAAATACTGAATCAGGTTATACTTCCCATGATGATCGCTCTCATTTAGTTGGTAAAACGGCCACTACTTTAACGGACCTAAGACCAGCTGGTATTATTTCTTATGGCACTGAACGTATCGACGCTGTCTCAGATGGCTCGTTTATTTTACGAAATAAAGAAGTCACAATCTTGGAAGTAGAAGGTACAAGAGTTGTCGTAAGAGAAATTTAAAATAAAAAGGAGATTCAATATGATAGGTTTATTAATTATAGTCGTTATAGTTGTTATTGCCTTACTATTATTATTTTCTTTCGTTCCTGTAGGCCTATGGATTTCTGCTATCGCAGCAGGCGTAAAAGTCGGTATAGGTACACTTGTAGGAATGAGATTGAGAAGAGTATCACCACGTAAGGTTATCGCTCCATTAATTAAAGCACATAAAGCAGGTTTAAATCTTACGACGAATCAACTAGAGTCACACTATTTAGCAGGTGGTAATGTAGATCGAGTTGTAGATGCTAATATTGCTGCGCAAAGAGCAGATATTAATTTACCATTTGAACGTGGCGCTGCTATTGATTTAGCAGGACGTGATGTACTTGAAGCAGTACAAATGTCTGTAAATCCAAAAGTTATTGAAACACCATTTATTGCAGGTGTTGCTATGAATGGTATCGAAGTTAAAGCGAAAGCTAGAATTACAGTTCGTGCCAATATCGCGCGTTTAGTTGGTGGTGCTGGTGAAGAAACAATCATCGCTCGTGTCGGTGAGGGTATTGTTTCGACAATTGGTTCTAGTGAACACCATACAGAAGTATTAGAAAATCCAGATAACATTTCCAAAACTGTATTAAGTAAAGGTTTAGATTCTGGTACTGCATTTGAAATTTTATCGATTGATATTGCTGATGTAGATATTAGCAAGAATATTGGTGCAGATCTACAAACTGAACAAGCACTTGCTGATAAAAATATTGCGCAAGCAAAAGCTGAAGAACGTAGAGCTATGGCTGTTGCCCAAGAGCAAGAAATGAAAGCCAAAGTACAAGAAATGCGTTCTAAAGTTGTTGAAGCAGAAGCAGAAGTACCATTAGCTATGGCTGAAGCATTACGTTCAGGAAATATTGGCGTTGGTGATTACTATAACTTAAAAAATGTAGAAGCTGATACAGGCATGCGTAATGCCATTAATAAGAGAACTAAAAAAGATGAAGATGAATCACCGGAAAAATAATTAGGGGTGATTAAATGAATTTAGGTATTATAATCTTTGTAATATCTGTAGTAGTTACAATCATTGGCGCGATTCGAGATAATAGTCACAAGCAAAGACAACAACAGCAACCTAAAAAAAATCCACAGCAAGAATCACAGCCGAAAAGAGGATTTTTCGAAGAACTTGAGAGAAAATTCAATGAGCTTGAAGAAGAATTTGATCCAAGTCGCCAATCTGATCGAAAATCATCTAACCCTGAACCACCTACACCACAACCTACAGAAACTACCGCACAAGAGGAAGTGGACAGACATACTGAGTCAAAACAACAACCAGAATCGACACCTAGTAAGAATAAAAGCGAGGAAAATCTGAAAAAAGAACTCGAAGACTCATTATTAAACGATTTAAAAGATATTCGCTCAGAGATGGATAGAGAGCAAGAGAAACAGTTACAACGGATGGACAAGAAAGCACGTGCCATTATCAATGATCAATATTTATCAGCGAGAACTAAACGTTTTCGTCTGAAACAACTAATGCAAAATTATCAAAGTGGCTCAACGAGTAGTCAAAATGATTTACGGTTTGATGAAGATGAAGTTGTTAATGGTATTGTTTGGTCTGAAATATTAAATCAACCTAAACGATTGTAAGTAAAAGCCTGGAACATTTTGTTCTAGGCTTTTTAATTTTATACTTTTGTTCACACTTTTTCGTTTGTTCAAGTGTTTTAAAGGATAAAATTATAATTAGTATTTACGCTTTAGTTGTTTACGCAATGCACAAATTGTGTAATATTAAGTCAAATGATATTTTAATGTAAATATGTTGTTAAATTATAGCTAAATTAGGCTTTTTTAAATGCACTTTAAAATATTATTGTTGCTTAACGTGGTATAATATAAATGTAAAAAGTTGTTAGCTTAATCTTATTTGGACTTGAGAATACAATTGCTTTTTACCACTATACAAACAATTAATTGTATTCTAAAATCAGATAAGATTAATTACTATTAATTAGAAATCTTTATTGTAAAGGAGCGCCTATATGCCTGGTATAATTCAAATAGACGATATCAATGAAGCTCAAGCTCTCATTGGAAATAATGATGAACATATTAAAGCTATCGAAGAAGGATTTGATGTCGTCGTACATGCTCGCGGCCAAGAAATCGCAGTAAAAGGAAATATTGTGGAGCATGTTGAAAAAGCAGAATCGGTATTAATAAATTTATTGAAAGTGATTCAACAAGGCATTAATATTTCGCTGAAAGATGTTGAGTCAGCTATAAAAATGGCTCAGAACGGTACAATAAAACAATTATTAGATTTATACGAAGATGAGATTACTAAAGATGCTTTCGGTAAAGTAATTCGTGCAAAAACAATGGGTCAACGTTTGTATATCAATGCTATGAATCGAAATGATTTAGTTTTTGGAATAGGGCCTGCCGGTACAGGAAAAACATTTTTAGCTGTTGTATATGCTGCCAAACAATTACGTAAAGGGAATGTGAAACGTATTGTCCTTACGAGACCAGCAGTTGAAGCTGGAGAATCACTAGGATTTTTACCGGGTGACCTAAAAGAAAAAGTAGATCCTTATTTAAGACCTTTATATGATGGATTAAACACTGTTTTAGGAAGAGAACAATCTGCAAGATTTATCGAAAGAGGTATTATTGAAATCGCACCGCTTGCATATATGAGAGGACGTACACTAGATGATGCCTTTGTTATTCTAGATGAAGCACAAAACACTACACACGCACAGATGAAAATGTTTTTAACACGTTTAGGTTTTGGCTCAAAAATGGTAGTTACTGGTGATCCAACCCAAGTGGATTTACCTAAGGGAATAAAAAGCGGATTGAAAGAAGCCACGAAAAAATTAAGTGACGTTAAAGGTATAAGTATTTTAAAACTTGATCAAAGTGATGTTGTGAGACATCCGTTAGTTAGTAAAATTATAGACAAATACGAAGGAGTTGAGTAATCGTTGTTTACAATAGACTTTAGTGACCATACAGAGGAAGTTGATACTACTTGGTATAATCAGATAGACAAGTTACTCACATTTGCAAAAGAGCAAGAAAATATTGAAGGTGAAGCTGAACTTTCAGTAACGTTTGTTGATAAAACAGAAATACAAAGTATTAATCATATGTATCGTGATAAAGATAAAGTGACTGATGTCATATCATTTGCTTTGGAAGAAGAAGAACCGGAAATTGTCGGTATCGATATGCCAAGAGTGTTAGGGGATATTATTATATGTACAGACGTCGCCAAAGAACAAGCAGATGCATATAACCATACTTTTGAACGTGAATTAGGTTTTCTTGCATTACATGGCTTTTTGCACTTGTTAGGTTATGACCATATGACTGAAGAAGAAGAGAAACAAATGTTTGGCAGACAAGATGCCATATTAGACGCATATGGACTGACGAGAGACAAGTAGTTATGAAACGATTTAAATATGCTTTGCAAGGACTTAATACGATAGTTAAAAAAGATTGGAAATTTACTATACATTTATGCTGTGCGGCAATGGCTATTTTGCTAGGCATATTTGTCGGTATAAACAAAGTCGAATGGTTATTTTTAATAATAGCGATTAGCCTAGTGCTCGCGTTTGAAGCAATTAATACTGCTGTTGAATATGTTGTTGATTTATGTACAAAGGAGTATAATATACTAGCCAAATATGCGAAAGATATTGCTGCCTTTAGTGTATTAATTGTATCAGTGATGTCGCTTATTATAGGGTTGATTATTTTTATACCATATTTGTTGGCGCTGTAATATAGAATAAGTTTATTTTTATATACGCTTCATTAATGGGAGGGGAACATAATGACATTTCAAAAACATTATTTTAACGAAGTACGAGAAGCACAAAAACGAGCACATGCACCTTATAGTAACTTTAAAGTAGGTGCTTATTTAGTTACCAAAGATGGACAATCTTTTTATGGGGCAAATGTTGAAAATGCTGCATACCCAATGACTATTTGTGCAGAACGTTCTAGCTTAGTAGCCGCTATTGGCCAAGGCTATCAAGCTGGGGATTTTGCAGCCATTACTATTACTGTAGATGCTGATCAACCATCATCTCCGTGTGGAGCATGCAGACAAGTAATGAAAGAATTGTGCGATGATGATATGCCTGTATATATGACAAATCAAACAGGCGAAATGATAGAATCTACAGTAGGCGAATTGTTGCCACTTGGATTCTCCGGAAAGGATTTAAATAATTAATGGAACATAAATCAGGATTTGTATCAATTATCGGTAGACCGAATGTCGGTAAATCTACTTTTGTGAATAGAGTTATCGGACATAAAATAGCAATTATGTCTGATAAAGCACAAACAACTAGAAATAAAATACAAGGTGTTATGACTGAAGATGATGCACAAATTATCTTTTTAGATACACCTGGTATTCATAAACCCAAACATAAATTAGGCGATTATATGATGCGTGTAGCAAAAAACACACTTTCAGAGATCGATGCGATTATGTTTATGGTCAACATTAACGAAGATATTGGTCGTGGTGATGAGTTTATCATGGAAATGTTAAAAACAATTAAAACACCAGTGTTTTTAGTATTAAATAAGATAGATTTAGTACATCCAGATGAACTAATGCCTAGAATAGAGCAATATCAAAAATATATGGATTTCACGGAAATCGTTCCAATTTCTGCACTTGAAGGTCACAATGTTGACCATTTCCTATCTGTACTTAAGTCTTATTTACCAGAAGGACCTAAATATTATCCAGATGACCAAATTTCTGACCATCCAGAACAATTTGTCGTTGGGGAATTAATTCGTGAAAAGATATTACACTTAACAAGCGAAGAAATTCCACATGCAATAGGCGTTAATGTGGATCGTATGGTTAAAGAAGATGAAGATAGAGTACGCATTGAAGCAACTATCTTTGTTGAAAGAGATTCACAAAAAGGAATCGTCATTGGTAAAGGTGGCAAAAAGTTAAAAGAAGTTGGCAAACGAGCTAGAAAAGACATTGAAATGTTGTTAGGTTCCAAAGTTTATTTAGAACTTTGGGTTAAAGTACAACGAGATTGGCGTAATAAAGTTAATTTCATTCGTCAAATGGGATATGTAGAAGATCAAGATTAATTTTAGCTTGAGGTGAAATGTAAATGTTAATCAAGCAAAAAGGTATTGTTATTAAAAGTGTTGACTACGGTGAGTCAGATAAAATAATAACGATATTAAATGAGCATGGGGCGAAAGTACCACTTATGGCAAGAAGGGCCAAAAAGAATAAAACAGGATTACAAGCTCATACACAGTTATTCGTGTATGGGTTGTTTATTTATTCTAAGTGGAAAGGTATGGGAACATTAAGTTCCATAGACGTCATCAATCAAAATTACAATTTAAGATTAGACATCTATGAAAGTAGTTTTGCTAGTTTATGTACTGAAGTCATTGATCGTGCTATAGAGAATGATGAAGTATCGCAATTTAATTATCAATTATTATCATTTGTCTTGCAAAAGATTTCAAATGGTGTATCAGCACAATTAATGTCTGTTATTGTCTTGCTAAAGAATATGGCGAAATTTGGGTTTTCAGCCATTTTTGATCATTGTGTTCTTACTAAAAATACAGACCAATCAACCCTTGCTGCATATAGTTTTAAATATGATGGTGCAATTGCCGAATCGGTTATTGATCAAGATCCGCATGCCTTTAAGCTTTCTAATAGAGCGCTGTATTTATTATCAATCTTACAACAATTGCCAGTATCAAAAATGAATAATTTGAATATACATTCTGACATAGTAGATGAAATGTCTGAATTAGTGATTTTATTGTATAAGGAATATGCAGGTATGTATTTCAAAAGTCAAAAGTTAATAAATCAGTTGCATAGATTAGACAATAACATTGAAGATAATTAAAAAGTACGAGACAAAAGTATCTTTGACTAAAAAATAAACGCCAACTTCTATTGAGTAGATATAGAAGTTGGCATTTTCTTTAGTATTATGAAATTTTCTCAATTATTATAGTACTTTAACATTTTGTTATAATTGTCATTAATTTTTTAATAACAAAATATAAATTGTACTAATTTAGTAACGTGTTGACGTCCGGGGAATAGTATGTGTGAGAGACTACAGGCTCGAACCATACCCCAGGAAAGCATGCACAGTCAAAATCGAATATTTTTAAATATAAATAAAGAGGACCCATCCATATTAAGGATTAGTCCTCTTATTTGAGAATGGGGATTTATATCCCAACCTCTTATAATTTAATTAAAATTTAACTTTATCAGTTAAGAATGCTTCTAACTCAGCAATTGGCATACGAACTTGTTCCATTGAATCACGGTCACGTACTGTAACTTGTTGATCTTCTAATGAATCGAAGTCAAATGTAATACAATAAGGTGTACCAATTTCATCTTGACGACGGTAACGTTTACCAATTGATTGAGATTCATCAAAATCAATTGAGAAGTTAGCACTTAACTCTTCGAAAATTTTAATGGCTTCGCCTGATAATTTTTTGCTTAATGGTAACACTGCTGCTTTATAAGGTGCTAAAGCAGGGTGGAAGTGTAATACTGTACGTGCATCTTTACTACCTTCAACACCTTCTTCTGCATATGCATCACATAAGAAAGCTAATGTTACACGATCAGCACCTAATGAAGGTTCGATACAATAAGGAATATACTTATCATTTGTTTCTTGGTCATGGTAAGTAAAATCTTCACCTGAATGTTCGCTATGTTTTCTTAAGTCATAATCTGTTCGGCTTGCGATGCCCCATAATTCACCCCAACCAAATGGGAAACGATATTCAATATCTGTCGTTGCATTTGAATAATGAGATAATTCATCTTCATCGTGATCACGTAAACGTGTATTGCTTTCACTTAAACCTAAGTCTTTCAACCATTGGCTTGCAAATGTTTTCCAATATGATTGCCACTCAATTTCTTCTCCTGGCTTACAGAAGAATTCAAGTTCCATTTGTTCAAATTCACGCGTACGGAAAATAAAGTTACCTGGTGTAATTTCGTTACGGAAAGATTTACCAATTTGACCTATACCAAAAGGTAATTTTTTACGCATTGTACGTTGAACATTTTTATAGTTAACAAAAATACCTTGCGCAGTTTCAGGACGTAAGAATAGTTCATTTGTAGAATCTTCAGTTACACCTTGGAATGTTTTAAACATAAGGTTAAACTGACGAATATCAGTCCAGTTTGCAGTACCACTTACAGGACATACGATACCTTCATCTTCAATAATACGTTTCATTTCATCGAAACTTAAGCCATCAGCGACAAAGTTTTCGTCACCTTTTTCATTTAACATATAATCTTCAATGATTTTATCTGCACGATATCTAATTTTACTATCTTTATTATCAATCATTGGATCGTTAAAGTTACCTAAATGACCAGAGGCTTCCCAAGTTTTAGGATTCATTAAAATGGCTGCATCAATACCAACGTTATATGGTGATTGAGTAATGAATTTTTGCCACCATGCTTTTTTAACGTTGTTTTTTAGTTCAACACCTAGTGGACCATAGTCCCAAGTGTTAGATAAACCACCATAAATGTCACTACCAGGGAATACAAAACCTCTATGTTTTGCTAATTGTACTACTGTTTCCATATCTTTCGTCATATCAAAATGCACTCCTTTTTTACATAAAAACGCCCCAAGACAAAGAAAATTACACATAGTAATTTAAACATTGCCTTGGGACGAGTTAATAATAATACCACAAATGTTGTGTGTTATTTCTAATTTTTTGTTAACCCGCGGTTCCACCCAAATTAGTGTAGCCACTCACTTTTAAATTTATTTTTAATTGATTACGCCATTATTACTTGCTAAGCTCTCACCGCCCTTAGCTCGCTTCAATGTTTATTCTAATCTATAGTTTAACTATTAGCAAGTAATTATATGTATTTGTAGCAGGAAGCAATTCAATGTATAATTATGATGTATGAGTAAAGGGGTGAAAGGCTATAGAACTTAGTAAAAGGCAACAACAAATTGTCGATATTGTAAAGAATAATGGACCGATTACCGGTGAGCATATAGCAGAGCGATTAGACCTTACTAGAGCTACTTTAAGACCTGATTTAGCTATTTTAACAATGTCAGGTATTTTAGAAGCACGACCACGAGTAGGTTACTATTATGCAGGAAAGCCTAAAAACAAATTAATTTCAGATCAATTAAAAAAATATGTAGTCAAAGATTATTTATCTCAGCCTGTTGTCGTTAAAAATGAAATGTCAGTTTATGATGCGATATGTACTATTTTTTTAGAAGATGTAAGTACATTATTTGTGATTAACGAAGATGGTGATTTTATAGGAGTTTGTTCACGCAAAGATTTGCTAAGAGCTTCTATGATTGGTGACGATATTCATTCAATGCCTGTAAATATCGTCATGACAAGAATGCCTAATTTGAATTACATATTAGAAAATGAACGCGTAGTTTATGCAGCGAATTTAATGATTGAAAAAGAAATAGATTCGTTACCCATAGTAAATAAAAAAGATAATGGTAAATTTGAAGTTAAAGGTAGAATCTCTAAAACTACAATAACTAATATTTTTGTATCATTATTTAATGAATAGGTGGTTAATGAAATGGAAAAGATAAATTTAATAGTTGCATCAGATTCTATTGGCGAAACAGCAGAATTAGTAGCAAGAGCATGTATATCTCAGTTTAATCCCAATCAGTGTGAACATGAAATATTGAGATATCCTTATATAGAAGCATTAGAAAATGTTGATGAGGTCGTACAAGTAGCTCGTGAAACGGACGCCATTATAGTGTACACGTTAGTGAAACCAGAAATACGTAAATATATGGAAGCTAAAGTAAGAGAACTTAATATTAAAAGTGTTGACATTATGGGACCGTTAATGAACATCTTATTAGAACGCATAGATGAACAACCGTATTATGAACCAGGATTAGTACACAGACTTGATGAGGCTTATTTTAAAAAAATAGATGCTATCGAATTTGCGGTTAAATATGATGATGGTAAAGATCCAAAAGGATTAGAAAAAGCGGATATAGTATTATTAGGCATATCTAGAACTTCTAAAACGCCATTATCACAATATTTAGCACATAAAAGTTATAAAGTAATGAACATTCCTATTGTGCCAGAGGTGGTTCCGCCTGAAAACTTATTTAATGTTGATCCATCAAAATGTATCGCTTTAAAAATTAGTGAGGAAAAACTTAATAGAATTAGAAAAGAACGGTTACGTCAACTTGGTTTAGGTGAAAGTGCAAGATATGCTACAGAACAACGTATAAAAGAAGAGCTTGATTACTTCCATAATTTAGTTGAGAAAATCCGTTGTCCTGTTATTGATGTCTCTGATAAAGCTATTGAAGAAACAGCCAATGATATTATTAGTATTATTGAGCATAATAATTTCAAAAAAGGTATTTAACAGTTATAATTATATAACTAATGTGTAATAGGTGATAAAATTTGCGAATTGAACAAGCAGTAATAAATGATATAAAAGATAAAACAGATATCCTTGATTTAGTAAGTGAATACGTAAAATTAGAAAAAAGAGGGCGAAACTATATTGGTTTATGCCCTTTCCACGATGAAAAAACACCATCGTTCACCGTTTCAGAAGATAAACAAATTTGTCATTGTTTCGGTTGTAAAAAAGGTGGTAACGTCTTTCAATTCACTCAAGAAATTAAGGATATTTCCTTTGTTGAAGCAGTAAAAGAACTAGGTGAGCGTGTTAATATTACTGTGGATTTACCATCTGAAACACCATCAAATGATGGTCATCAAATTGCATCAGATGATTTGAAGATGATTGAAATGCATGAATTAATGCAAGAATATTATCATTATGCTCTAAAAAAAACTGTAGAAGGTGAAGCAGCGTTAAATTATTTAAAAGAACGTGGTTTTACAGATGAATTAATAGATGCGCGTCAAATAGGTTATGCACCTAATAATACGCATTTTTGTCATGATTTTTTACAGAAAAAAGGCTATGATATTCAACTTGCATTTGAAGCTGGTTTATTATCACGTAACGAAGAAAACTTTAGTTATTTCGATAGATTTCGAGATCGAATTATGTTCCCATTAATGAATGCTCAATCACGTATTGTAGGATATTCAGGACGTACTTATACGAATCAAGAACCAAAATATTTAAATTCACCAGAAACACCAATATTTCATAAAAGGAAATTACTATATAATGTAGATCGCGCCCGCAAAACGATTAGAAAAGTAGATGAAGCAATATTACTTGAAGGTTTTATGGATGTTATCAAAGCGGATCAAGCAGGATTAAAGCAAGTAGTTGCAAGTATGGGGACACAGCTATCGCAAGAACATATAACATTCCTTAAAAAATTAACTTCCAATATTACTTTAATGTTTGATGGAGACTTTGCAGGAAGTGAAGCTACATTAAAAACAGGAGATGTTTTACTAAAACAAGGCTTTAATGTGTTTGTAGTACAATTACCTAAAAATATGGATCCTGATGAATATATTGGTAAATATGGTGCGGATGCATTTAATCACTTTGTAAATCATGAAAAAAAAGCGTATTTAATTTATAAAGTATTATTGCATCAAGATGAAATTAATAATAATGATTTAGCTTATGAAAAATATCTTAAAGAGATTACGAATGAAATTGGATTTATGCAATCGCCAATTTTAAAGAAAAAGGTATTGCAAGAAGTAGCGGAATTGTTTAAAGTTAGTCAGGAAAGTCTAAGTAATGAAGTAGGAGCCGTACAATCGTACTATGAACCTCAAATTCCAAGTGTGCCCAACATACCACAGTTCACTAATTTAACTAAACAAGAAAAAGCAGAACGAAACTTGTTAAGACATTTCATGAATGATAAAGATACATTTTTAAATTACCACCAATTAATTGCGCCTGAAGACTTTACAAATGAGTATTTTAAGCGTATATTTAATGTTTTACGTGAGTTTTATGCCGATAATGGTACGTTCGACATTAGTGATGTGTTGCAATATATCGACATTTCAGAGATAAAAGAAGCATTTATATCTTTAGATAATTATAAGATAAATGAAGAACCGTTTGAATATGAAATCAATGACTATATCAACACTATTACTGCTAATAGAACAGAAGAAACTGCAGTATCTTTAAATCAAAAATTAAATGATGCATTACGTCTTGGTGATACGGAATTACAAAAATATTACTTAGCAAAGATTGTAGACTACAATAAAAATAGAATGAATTAACAGTTACGGTACAACTCAACTTACAATTGTATAATTATGAGGTTAACAATGTTTAAGTAACGTCATAAATGGCAATGAGTACTAATAAACTCTCACAATTAAACAAAATGTATTCGTTGATATTATATTCGGGAGGCCTTTTCATGTCTGTAGATAAAGTTAAAGTAAAGAAACAAACAATTGACCCATCTCTAACTTTAGAAGATGTTAAAAAACAATTAATCGAAAAAGGTAAAAAAGAAGGGCATTTAAGCCACGAAGAAATTGCAGAAAAACTGCAAAACTTCGAAATGGATCCAGATCATATGGATGATTTTTTCGATCAGCTAAATGACAATGATATTAGTTTAGTAAATGAAAAAGATAGTAATGATACAGATGATAAAATTAATCCTAACGACCTAAGTGCGCCTCCAGGTGTCAAAATAAATGATCCTGTCCGTATGTATTTAAAAGAAATAGGACGTGTTAATTTATTAAGTGCACAAGAAGAAATTGAACTGGCAAAACGTATCGAAGATGGTGACGAAGTTGCTAAGTCTAGATTGGCTGAGGCAAACTTACGTCTAGTAGTCAGCATCGCTAAACGTTATGTCGGTCGTGGAATGTTATTCTTAGATTTAATTCAAGAAGGAAATATGGGACTGATTAAAGCAGTTGAAAAATTCGACTTTAATAAAGGGTTTAAATTTTCAACTTATGCGACTTGGTGGATTAGACAGGCAATAACTCGTGCTATAGCCGACCAAGCACGTACAATTCGTATTCCAGTGCATATGGTAGAAACAATTAATAAATTAATTCGTGTTCAACGTCAATTATTACAAGATTTGGGAAGAGATCCAGCACCTGAAGAAATTGGTGAAGAAATGGATCTACCACCAGAAAAGGTACGAGAAATTTTAAAAATTGCTCAAGAACCTGTATCATTAGAAACCCCAATTGGTGAAGAAGATGACAGCCATTTAGGTGATTTCATCGAAGATCAAGAGGCGCAAAGCCCTTCAGATCACGCTGCTTACGAACTTTTAAAAGAACAATTAGAAGATGTGTTAGATACATTAACAGACCGTGAAGAAAATGTTTTACGTTTAAGATTTGGTTTAGATGATGGTAGAACACGTACATTAGAAGAAGTTGGTAAAGTGTTTGGCGTTACAAGAGAAAGAATTCGTCAAATTGAAGCAAAAGCATTAAGAAAATTAAGACATCCAAGCAGAAGTAAACGTCTTAAAGATTTTATGGACTAATTTATGGCTCTTTTGTACTTTCTATGTGCAAAAGAGCTTTTTATTTAATACAAGGGAGTTAACTCATGATTCAAATTAATCAACGCTTAAAAAAAGTTAGTGAATATATAAAAGGTGATTATCTGGCTGATATTGGTTCGGATCACGCTTATTTACCTATTTATGCAATTGAAAATAATTTAACTGCACGAGCTATAGCTGGTGAAGTAATTCGTGGACCCTTTGATGCATCAGTAAAAAATGTGCGCGCACATGGTTTAGAATCAGTAATTTCTGTTGAACTAGGTGATGGTTTAACAGTACTAAAAACGGATAATGCTATAACATCTATTACTATATGTGGCATGGGCGGACCACTTATCACTAAAATATTAAGAGCAGGTCAAGAAAAATTAACTAACAGACCCCGTCTAATTTTACAAAGCAATATACAATCACAGCCTATACGCGTTTTATTACAACAACTAAATTATACAATTGTAGATGAAGTGTTAATGACAGAAAAAGGCCATACGTATGAAATAATTGTGGCCGATTATTCACCAGAAATTAAAAATTTATCACTGTTAGAATTGAAATTTGGCCCTATCTTACTGTCACAAAAATCAGAACTGTTTTATCAAAAATGGGAACGTGAGTTAACAGCATTAGAGCATATATTAACACAACTGAATCAAACTACTCACAGAGAACGAATTACGGAAATCGAAAATGAAATTCAAATGATTAAAGAGGTGCTTTAAATGAATATTAAAACACTACTACACACAATCGAACAACATGTTCCATTTACAACTGCTGAGTCATGGGATAATGTAGGTCTATTAATAGGCGATAAACAAGCTAAAATATCAGGTGTTTTAACTGCGCTTGATTGTACGATTGAAGTTGTAGATGAGGCTATTTCTAAAGGTCTCAACACAATTATTTGTCATCACCCATTAATATTTAAAGGTATAAAATCAGTAGTAGAACAAGATGGATATGGTGCGATTATTAGAAAAATAATTAAACATGATATCAACCTAATAGCATTACATACAAATCTAGACGTCTACTCAGATGGCGTGAATAAAATGCTTGCCGATAAAATGAATTTAACCAATCTAAAACCTTTAAATTCAGCAGACCACTATTATTACAAAGTTCAAGTATATGTACCTCAAAATAATGTTGAATCGTTAAAACAAAATCTTAGTGAGCACGGCCTAGCTGAAGAGGGTAATTATGAATATTGCTTTTTTGAATCAGCTGGTACTGGTAATTTTAAACCAGTTGATGGTGCTAATCCTCATCAAGGTAAATTACATTCAATTGAGCAAGTTGCAGAAGTTAAGCTGGAATTTATGATAAATAGTTCTCAAAAGGTATTGGCACAACAATTAATTGAACAATATCATCCATACGAAACACCTGTGTACGACTTTGTTGAAATGACTAAAGTTGCTAACTATGGCTTAGGGGTTATCGGTGAGTTACCAGCAACACAAAATGTCTCAGCTTTTACTGCATCAATTAAAGAAAATTTAAATATGCCAAGTGTACGTTATATTGGTGATTTAAATGCACATATTAAAAAAGTAGCTATCATTGGTGGTGCAGGGATTGGTTATGAATATCAAGCACAAGCATTGGGTGCGGATATTTTTATAACTGGCGATATTAAACATCACGAAGCTTTAGATGCGAAAATAAATCAGATGAATTTACTAGATATTAATCATTATAGCGAGTATGTGATGAAAGAAGGACTTATCAACTTACTGAATAACTGGTTACCCGTTGAAAACATCGATTTTACAATGGTGGCATCTGAACTAAATACTGATCCATATAACTATTTATAAAAATACGCATAAATATATTCAAATTCATGTGTTCTTCCTTTATAATAAGTAAGATGAAATTTAAGGAGGCCAAAATATGGCTAATCACCCATTTGAGAATTTTAAATTGGATGCCGAATTAATTGAAGCGGTAAAAGATTTAAAATTTGATAAACCAACAGAAATACAAAGTAGAGTAATTCCTAAAATATTAAAACAAGCTAATATCATAGGTCAGTCACAAACAGGAACAGGTAAATCACATGCTTTTTTACTTCCATTAATTCAAAATATTGATATCTCAATTCACGAACCACAGGCTGTTGTAGTAGCGCCTACGCGTGAATTAGCACAACAACTATTTGACGCAGCACAACACTTAACACAATTCAAAACAGATGTTTCAGTCAAACTATTTATTGGTGGTACTGATTTCGAGAAAGACAGACAACGTGCCAAAAATCAACCACAATTGATCATTGGCACACCTACACGTGTAAATGATTTAGCTAAACATGGTGATTTACATGTACATTTAGCATCATATCTCGTTATTGATGAAGCGGATTTAATGATAGATTTAGGCTTAATTGAAGATGTCGATTTAATTGCTACTCGTTTAGATGAGTCTGCAAATATCGCTGTATTTAGTGCAACTATTCCTAAATCTTTACATCCATTCTTAAATAAATATTTAGAGCAACCAGAGTTTATTGAAATTGAACACACTACTCAAAACAAAAAGAATATCGATTTTTACTTAATACCGACTAAGGGTGACGCAAAAATTGATAAAACTCTGAAATTGATGGATGTTATTAATCCTTATTTATGTATTATCTTTTGTAATAGTAGAGATAGTGCTAACGAATTAGGGCAACAATTAAATGAAGCAGGTATCAAACTTGGCATGATCCATGGTGGACTTACACCTAGAGAGCGTAAACAACAAATGAAACGCATTAGAAACTTAGAGTTCCAATATGTTATTGCAAGTGATTTAGCTTCGCGTGGCATTGATATCGACGGTGTTAGTCATGTTATTAATTTTGATGTGCCTAATGATATTGATTTCTTTACACATCGTGTAGGACGAACTGGCCGTGGACAATACCATGGTATAGCTATAACGCTTTATAGTCCCGATGAAGAAGCAAATATTGGGTTAATAGAAGAACGCGGTTACGTCTTTAAAGATGTTGATATTAAAAATGGTGAGCTACAAGCTATAAAAGCACATAACAAACGACAATCTCGTAAAAATAAAGATGACCATTTAACTAATCAAATTAAAAATAAAGTTAAACGTAACAACAAAAAAACAGTTAAGCCAGGATATAAGAAAAAATTCAAACGTGAATTAGAAGAATTAAAGCGTAAAGAACGTAAACAATACAGTAAACGACAAAATAGACAAGCTAGAAAAAATAAAAAAGGATAGGTGAGTTTTATGTTATTAGGATCTCATGTATCAATGAGTGGTAAAAAAATGCTTGAAGGATCTGCCGAAGAAGCATATAAATTCGGAGAATCAACTTTTATGATTTATACTGGTGCACCTCAAAATACTCGTCGTAAAGCTATTGAAGATTTAAATATTGAACGTGGCCAAGCGTTTATGGCTGAACACGGTTTATCGAATATTGTAGTACATGCACCTTATATAATTAATATTGCTAATACCGAAAAACCTCACGTCTTTAATCTTGGCGTTGAATTTTTACAAAGTGAAATAGAACGTACTCAAGCAATTGGAGCACGTGACATAGTTCTACATCCGGGTTCACATGTCGGTGCAGGTGAAGAAAAAGGTACTAAAAAGATTATCGAAGGTTTAAATGAAGTACTAACAAACGATAATAATGTACGTATCGCTTTAGAAACAATGGCTGGGAAAGGTTCAGAAATAGGTAGATCATTTGAACAAATCGCTGAAATTATTAACGGTGTAGAGCATAATGAACGCTTATCTGTATGTTTTGATACATGCCACACACATGATGCAGGGTACAATGTAAAAGAAGATTTCGATGGCGTATTAAACGAATTTGATAAAATCGTAGGCGTTGATCGAATTAAAGTAGTGCACGTAAATGATAGTAAAAATCCTATTGGCGCCCATAAAGACCGCCACGAGAATATTGGATTTGGTCATATTGGATTTGAGGCTTTAAATTATATTGTACATCATGATACTTTCAAAGATATACCGAAAATTTTAGAAACACCTTATGTGGGTGAAGATAAAAAGAACAAAAAACCACCATATAAATTTGAAATTGAAATGTTGAAAAACCAACGTTTTGAAGCAGATTTAAAAGAGCAAATTTTAAATCAGTAATTATCTATAGATTAAGTTGAGACGATATATATTGTTAACTAACTGTGATTATTAAAACAGCCAATAGTAACTCCTATATCGTACTTAACTTAATCTTTTTATCTTTAAGTCGTAAACATTACTATTTACATATATACAAGTAAGCTGTATAGTATTACTCGAGGTGAAAAAATGGCTACACCAGTTTTTGAATTAAAAAATTTAGATTATTATTTTGATAATAAAAAAGTATTGGATAACATTAATATTAAAATCAACCCGGGTGAGTTTTTGGCCATTGTTGGTCCAAATGGAGCAGGGAAATCAACATTATTAAAAGTTATTTTAGGGTTATTACCAATACAAAAAGGAAAAATCTTTGTTGATGGCAAAGATTATAAAGGTAAACAATCGCTGTTAAAAATTAGTTACGTATCTCAAAAAGCACTATCATTTAAAGCAGGGTTTCCAGCAAGCGTCAAAGAGGTTGTTCTTAGTGGCTTAACTAAACGTAAAAGGCTAGGTCAATGGTTTAATAAACGTGATGACGAAAAAGTTAGAGCTGTGTTAACACGACTAAATATTAGTCATTTAATTGATAAAAATATCGCTGAATTGTCTGGTGGACAACAACAACGGATTTTAATTGCGCGTGCATTAATTAGTAACCCAAGTGTGTTAATTCTAGATGAACCTACTAATGGAATTGATGCAAAACACGTTAACGAATTTTACGACACATTAGATAAATTGAAAGCTGAAGGTGTTACTATTATTTTGGTGACACATGATATTGGAGTAGTAGCAGATACTGCAACAGAAGTTGCTTGTTTAAATAAACACATCCATTTTCACGGCACTACTGAAGATTTTAAATCACTAGATGAAGTTCAAATTTCTAAAATTTACGGACATCCAATTCAATTTGTCGATCATCAACATGATAGGGAGTGCTGTACAAATGATTGATGCACTATTGAATTTTGATTTTATGCGTTATTCACTTTTAAGCGGTATTTTAATAGGTTTTATCGCACCATTAATAGGTGCTTTTATCGTTGTTAGACGCTTATCACTTATTGCTGATGCACTAAGCCATGTTACACTTGGCGGAATTTCTTTTGGCATGTATGTTATTACTTTATTACCTGCCTTGACTTTTATTAATCCGATGTGGTTTGGTATATTATTTGCTGTTATCGGTGCTTTGTTAATTGAGAAATTACGAACGTCATATAGTAATTATCAAGAAATTGCAATTCCCATCATTATGAGTACAGGGATTGCGTTAAGTGCTATTTTCATATCACTCGCAGAAGGTTTTAATCAAGAAATAGTAGGCTTACTTTTTGGTTCAATTAGTGCCGTGACAATCAGTGATTTAATTACAATATTAATTGTTGTTGTAATTGTATTGTTTTTCATTTTAACCTTTTACAAGGAACTTTTTGTCTTATCATTTGATGAAGAATATAGTAAAGTAATCGGAATACCAAAATGGATTCAATTTGTTTTTATTGTCATCGTCGCTATGGTTATTTCTGCATCTATGCGTGTGGTAGGAATACTCTTAGTCAGTGCATTAATTACATTACCCGTTGCAATTACTATGCGCTTAACGAAAGGATTTAAGCAACTTATTATTTGGAGTATTATTATTGGTGAAGTTTCAGTTATAGGCGGATTGATATTAGCATTTTACATCAATATATCACCTGGAGGCGTCATCGTTGTTTTATTAGTTTTATTATTAATGCTTACTATGTTATATCAAAAATTAAGTACATATAAGCACAAAGGAGCTGATACGGATGAAAACTGAAGAAGCGATTAAGATTATTAAACAACATGGTCATAAATATACTGATAAACGTCGAGATATGTTAAATATCTTTGTGGATGAAGATAAATATATTAATGCAAAACATATACAACGAGGCATGGATCAACACTATCCAGGTATTTCTTTCGATACTATTTATAGAAACTTACATTTATTTAAGGAACTTAATATTATTGAAAGCACTGAATTAGATGGTGAAATGAAATTTAGAATTGCATGTACTGAACACCATCATCATCATTTTATATGTGAACAATGTGGTGACACAAAGGTCATAGAGTTTTGTCCAATGGAAGAGATTAAATCGAAATTACCAGGCGTTGAGATTAAACAACATAAATTGGAAGTTTACGGCATTTGTGAACAATGTCAATTAGCATAATAATTTATAAATATGATTGAAAATAAGGCTAATTCAAATTTTGAATTAGCCTTATTATTTTGTTACCACGTGTGCAAAACATTACCAAAAGTGTCTTTTTATTTAAAATGTAAACGTAAAACATAGGTCAATAGTATGAATTACTTTTTATTTTATAATTTCTGACATTTATATGTTTAAATATTGCGAATTTGAGATATACTAATAAAGTAGCAAAGATGACAACTAATCTTTCAAAACAGTTATGCGCTAAGCATTTTGATTGTTGTAAGTAAGTTTAATTGTTATGCTTTATATATGATTAATTAGGAGGATGATTATTTATGGCTTTTGAATTACCAAATTTACCTTACGAGTTCGATGCATTAGAACCACACATCGATAAAGAAACAATGGAAATTCATCATGACAAGCACCACAACACATATGTTACAAAATTAAATGCAGCAGTAGAAGGTACTGATTTAGAATCTAAATCAATTGAAGAAATCGTCGCTAACTTAGATAGCGTACCTGAAGATATTCAAACAGCTGTGCGTAACAATGGTGGAGGGCATATCAACCATTCATTGTTCTGGGAATTATTAACTCCTAACTCTGAAGAAAAAGGTACTGTAGTTGATAAAATTAAAGAACAATGGGGTTCTTTAGATGCATTTAAAGAAGAATTTGCAAATAAAGCTGCAGCACGTTTTGGTTCAGGTTGGGCATGGTTAGTAGTAAATAACGGTAACTTAGAAATCGTTACTACACCTAACCAAGACAACCCATTAACTGAAGGTAAAACACCTATTTTAGGTTTAGATGTTTGGGAACATGCATACTACTTAAAATATCAAAATAAACGTCCAGATTACATCAGTGCTTTCTGGAATGTTGTTAACTGGGAAAAAGTTGACGAATTATATAATGCAGCTAAATAAAAAGCTCATTTTATGACGACCTTTAAATGAGGTCGTCATTTTTTTGACTAAAATAATAGAAAAAATTCAACATTTCATATATCATTTATAGTGAGAACTTTTGAATAGAGGTAGGTTGATTTGTTAAAAAGATTAAAAGAAAAGTCAAATATTGAAAAAACAAGAGCTACAATGAACAAGAGAATTAGTTTTATTTTTGGCATTATTGTGTTCATTTTTGCAATTATAGTATTGCGCCTCGGTTATCTACAAATTGCCCAAGGTTCTCATTATAAACAGTTGATAAAAAATAGTGAAAATATTACTGTAAATGAATCTGTACCTAGGGGCAGAATACTAGATCGAAATGGAAAAGTAATTGTAGATAATGCATCAAAAATGTCTATTACATACACACGTGGTAAAAAAACGTCACAGTCTGAAATATTAGACACAGCAACAAAACTTTCCAAACTCATTAAAATGGATACGGATAGTATTACTGATAGAGATAAACAAGATTTTTGGGTGCAAAAGCATCCACAAAAATCTAAAGACATGATGCAACATGAAGAAAGTTTATTAAATGATGGTAGTATTACGCAAGAACAATATGACGAAACATTACGTAACAAAATCACTAAAAAACAATTGGATTCTCTCAGTGATGATGATTTACAAGTGTTAGCAATTTATAGAGAAATGATGGCTGGCTCAACTCTAGATCCACAAACTATTAAAAATGAAGATGTCAGTGAGGAAGAGTACGCAGCCGTTTCACAAAAACTTTCAGATTTACCTGGTGTAAATACTGCAATGGACTGGGATCGAAAATATCCTTATGGTGATACATTACGTGGTATTTTAGGTGACGTATCGACATCTAAAGAAGGCATACCTAAAGAATTAACAGATAAATACTTATCTAAGGGTTATTCACGAAATGATCGTGTCGGTAAATCTTACTTAGAATATCAATATGAAGATGTATTACGTGGTAAAAAGAAAGAAATGAAATATACTACGGATAAATCAGGAGAGATAATTGATTCTAAAGTAGTCAACCCTGGTTCACGTGGAGATGACTTAGTACTTTCTATTGATGTAGACTTGCAAAAGAAAACTGAAGAATATCTAGAAAAGCAAATTAAAAAATTGCGTAGTGAAGGTGCTAAGGATATGGACAATGCTTTAATGGTTGTTCAAAATCCTAATAATGGTGACGTCTTAGCAATGGTAGGTAAACAAATTGATAAAGATGGTAGTCTCACTGATTTTGATATCGGAACATTTACAGCACAATATACTGTAGGTTCGTCAGTTAAAGGGGGTACACTCTTAGCTGGTTATCAAAACGATGCTATTAATGTTGGAGAAGAAATGATTGATGAACCGCTCGAATTTTCAGGTGGATTGAAAAAACATTCTTACTTTAACCAAGATGGAAAAGTAAGAATTGATGATAAAGAAGCATTAATGCATTCTTCCAACGTTTACATGTTTAAAACTGCTTTAAAAATTGCTGGGTCACCATATACACCAAATATGAACTTACCTTCAGATATTTCCATTGCTGGTCAAAAACTACGTAAAGGTCTTAATCAAGTTGGTCTCGGTGTGAAGACAGGTATAGATTTACCAAATGAAACAAGTGGTCAAATTGAGCCATTAAATAATAATCCTGGTAACTACCTTGATTTAGCTATTGGTCAATATGATACTTATACTCCTTTACAGTTGTCTCAATATGTTTCAACGATTGCTAATAATGGTTATCGTATTCAACCACATATCGGTCTTCAAATTCATGATGCAACTAATAAAGATTCATTAGGTCCTGTCAAACACAAAGTTAAAGGCAACGTGTTAAATAGAGTAAACAACACGCAAGATCAAATTGACCAAGTTCAAGAAGGTTTTGATATGGCGTTTAACGAAGAAGAAGGAACTGGTTATGAAAGCTTTAATGATACTACCGTTCCAAGTGCTGGTAAAACTGGTACTGCCGAAGTATTCCAAGATGGTAAACCTAAAGTTAACTCAACTTATATTGGTTATGCACCAATAAAAGATCCACAATTAGCATTTTCAATAGTTTATACGAATCAACCTGTTCCTGAACCATGGTTAAATGGTGGAGATGTTGGTAGAGATGTTATAGATTATTATTTTAAAAATAAAAAATAATGGCATTTAGCTATTAAAAGTAACATAATTTAATTACAAAACGTTGATGTATGGCATTTGGTATAAAATAATACTTTTCAATTTTCATGCAAAGTGGTATGATTAATTAGTCGTATTTTGAAAAGGTAAGGAGGAATTAGCATGCGCGTAAACGTAACTTTAGCTTGCACAGAATGTGGTGAAAGAAACTACATTTCAACAAAAAATAAACGTACTAATCCTGAACGTATAGAAATGAAAAAACACTGTGCTAGAGACAATAAACATACATTGCACCGTGAAACAAAATAATAATGTCTGAAGATAACCAGGTTCTTGATGAACCTGGTTATTTTTATGTCAGTGAGTGATTAATGACATGATAATGGAATAACGTTATAATAAGAACAGTATAAATAAAAATGAAGGTGAAAATGTGGATAAAAAAACATTGCGCACAAATATGATTAAACAAATGAAATCATTTGTTGGAGAAGCTAAACACACAGCTGATTTACATCTTGCTACTCAATTATATCAATCAATAACATATCAATCTGCACAACGTATTGGAATTGTTTTAGCAATGAGTCACGAAGTAGATACATACCAAATTATTAAACAGATGCTTAATGACGGCAAAGAGGTATTTGTACCTCATACTGATTATGAGAATCGTGTTATGACATTTAAAGAAATTAACGATTTATCACAAATTGGTAAGGATGACAAGGGGATTAACTATATTACTGCAGACACAACGATAACAAATGAGCTAAACTTAGTTATTGTACCGGGAGTAGTTTTTAATGACCAAGGATACCGTATAGGCTATGGTGGAGGCTATTTTGATAAATTTTTAAGCCAACACGAACAACAAACACTGAGTTTAATTTACGATTTCCAATTAAACGATTTCGAACCAGAGTCTCATGATCAACCAGTAGAAACATATATTGTAGCAACAACTAAATGACGGAGGCAAAAATGATTACAAAAAAGCACTTTTGGAAATGTGTTTATTTATGGATTAGATATTATAATTATCAACTTAAACACTATAACCAAGATACAGAAGAAGTTTGGTTAGCGCATAAACAACGACAAACAATAAAAATATTTAGAAACGACGTGCAATCAGCACAAGAAATTCGATTAACAAAAGAGAGAATTCAAGAACACAGAGAAGATATCGCAAACTCTGTTGATTTTGAACCTCAAAACATAGACATTTACTGTTTTACAAATAACCAATTTGTTGAAGAACATTTAAATGAACATCAACCTATAAAACTAACAATTAAAGTATTACATAATGATGTAAGTATTGAACGCACTATGCCTAATTACATTATGAAACGATTGTATCAAAACAATAATGCGAAACACACAACTACTACATACAAACAAAAATCATTAAATCAAAGTCCTATTGAAAAACACATGATAAAATTTTCACCAGTCACTTATACATTGATAGGTATTAACGTCATTATATGGCTATTAATGATTTTATTTTTCAATCGTTTTTCAGAATTAAAACTATTAGATGTAGGTGGATTAGTACACTTTAATGTAGTACATGGAGAATGGTATCGATTAATTTCTTCCATATTTTTACATTATAATTTTGAACATATCTTAATGAATATGCTAAGTCTCTTTATTTTTGGCAAAATAGTGGAATCTATCGTCGGTCATTGGAGAATGTTAGTAATATTCTTATTCTCAGGGTTATTTGCGAATTTTGCTTCATTATCATTTAATATTGATACTATTTCAGTAGGAGCAAGTGGTGCAATTTTCGGTCTTATCGGTTCATTATTTGGATTTATGTATATAAGTAAGATTTTTGAACGCAAATTAGTCGGTCAATTGCTTATCGCATTAGTAATCTTGATTGGTATTTCGTTATTTATGGATAACATCAATGTTTGGGCTCATATCGGTGGTTTTATTGGTGGTTTGTTCATTACACTTTTAGCATATTATTTTACCGCAAATCGTAATGTTTTTTGGATTTTACTGGTGCTAATTTTAATATTATTTATCGCATCACAAATAAGAATCTATACAATTAAAGAAGATAATATTTATAACACTATTATTGCTAAACAGATGAAGGAAGATAAATATAAAGAGGCTAAGCAAATGGTTGCTGAAACAATCGACAAAAATTATGCCGATGATGAAACATACTATTTAAAGGGATTGATTACGACTACTGTTGATTCTAGAGCTGAAGCTATTTCCGATTGGGAACGTGGACTGAAAACATTTCCTGATTCTGGATTGTTAAACTACGAGTTAGCTGTCGCTAACCGTGCATTAGACGATAAAGATGAAGCATTGAAATATATCAATGCAGCATTAAAATTAAATCCTGGTAATGAAAATTATCAAAATTTAAAAAAAGAATTGGAAGACTAATATGCAAGAACAAATTAACGACTTTTATGATGTCTTACAGTTATTAAAAAAATATGGTTTCATTGTTTATTTTAAAGATAACAATGATACGCTAGAAATGATTGAGCAAGAAATTAATTCTTTATATCATTATAATTTATTATCAAAACATAATTATCTAAAATGTAAAATGATAATTAGTCAACGCAGGGAATAATAAACGAAATTGTCTATATAAACCTAGAATAGTCATGACTATTCTAGGTTTTATTTTGTATTATATGAATCAGTAAAATAAAGTTGAGAGGTAAGAAATAGTTATATTTACTTCTTTGTGCATTGAAGAAGTTAGTTCAAAAAAATAAAAATTGTATTTTTTAATATTTGTTGCAAAAGAAAACCATAATAAGAGTAAACAAATTGACAAAGTTAACTATAAATTTGATAATTAATGCAAGCTATATAACAGATGAGCACTTGCTATGTATTATGATATAATTTAAGTAACTGAATAAATGAATTCGCGTGTATATATTCATGGTGAACATTTTGTTTAACGACAGCTTTTCTTGTTTTAACGTTTGCTTACAGCTGATAGTGAGTAAATTAGGATTTCAACATAATTCTTAAACACATTGTTTATAACACGCCATCAAACAAACTAGAAAAGGATGAGTAGGTAAATGAGTAAAATTATTTTAGCAGCCGATGTCGGTGGCACAACATGCAAACTTGGAATATTTGATGAACAATTAGAAAGAATAACTAAATGGTCTATAGATACAGATACATCAGATTCAAGTGGATATAACCTATTGAAAAATATTTACGATTCTTTTGTAGCTCAAGTAGCTAATTTAAATTATAACTTTGATGATGTTTTAGGTGTTGGTATTGGGGTGCCAGGACCTGTAGAATTTGAAACGGGAACAGTTAATGGGGCTGTCAATCTGTATTGGCAAGGTAATGTCAACGTGAGAGACATCTTCCAACAGTTTGTGGACTGCCCAGTTTATGTTGATAATGATGCGAATGTAGCTGCTTTAGGTGAAAAACATAAAGGCGCAGGCGAAGGTGCTGAAGATGTTGTAGCAATTACACTTGGTACTGGTCTTGGTGGTGGCATTATTTCAAACGGTGAAATTGTACATGGTCACAATGGATCTGGTGCAGAAATTGGACACTTTAGAGTAGACCATGATCAACGTTTCAATTGTAACTGTGGTAAATCTGGATGTATAGAAACAGTTGCATCAGCGACGGGCGTAGTTAATTTAGTTAATTTTTATTATCCAAAATTAACATTTAAATCATCTATACTAGAATTAATTAAAAATAATAAAGTAACTGCAAAAGCTGTATTTGATGCTGCGAAAGCTGGAGACCAATTTTGCATATTTATAACGGAACGTGTAGCTAATTACATCGCTTATTTATGTAGCATAATTAGTGTGACAAGTAATCCGAAGTATATTGTTTTAGGTGGCGGTATGTCTACGGCAGGTTTAATATTAATTGAAAATATTAAAACAGAATATCATAACTTAACATTTACACCAGCTCAGCACAATACTGAAATCGTTCAAGCACAACTTGGAAATGATGCAGGAATTACTGGCGCTGCTGGTTTAATTTATACGTATGTACTTGAAAAGGACGGTGTCAAATAATGGCAATTGTGGATGTAGTAGTAATTCCTGTTGGAACTGAAGGTCCAAGTGTCAGTAAATATATTGCAGAAATTCAAACCAAATTAAAAGAATACAAAAAAGCTGGTAAAATAGACTATCAATTAACACCTATGAATACTTTAATCGAAGGAGATTTAAAAGATTTATTGGAAGTTGTACAAGTAATCCATGAATTACCTTTTAATAAAGGATTAGATAGAGTCTGTACGAATATACGTATTGATGATCGCCGTGATAAATCTAGAAAAATGGATGAAAAATTAGATTCAGTGCAACAACATTTAGATAAAAGTGGTGACCCAAATGAGAATATCTAATTTAACTTTAGGTCCTGTAGATACCAATACTTATTTTATCGAAAATGATAAAAACATAATTATTGTAGATCCTGCAGCTGAAAGTGGTCAAATTATTCAAAAAGTTAATCAAATTAATAAAACAGTAAAAGCAGTGGTGTTAACACATGCTCATTTTGATCATATAGGTGCTTTGAATGATATTGTTACAAAGTATAATGTACCTGTTTATATGCATTCTAAAGAATTTGATTTTCTTACGAACACTCAAAAAAATGGCTCTGAAAAATTCAAACAATTTGGTTTACCTGCCATTACAAGTGATGTAAAGCCTGAACCATTAAGTGAAGGAAAAGCACAAATTGCAGATTTCACTTTCGATGTATTGCATACACCAGGACATTCACCGGGCAGTTTAACTTTTGTTTTTCCTGACTTTGCTGTAGTTGGTGACACTTTATTTAAACAAGGTATTGGTAGAACAGACTTATACCAAGGTGATTATGAGACTTTAGTGGACTCAATCAAAGATAAATTATTTGAATTAGATGGTGATTTACCATTATTCCCTGGACACGGACCACATACTACAGTTGATGATGAACAATTAAATCCATATTTATAAATAGCAAGTAAAATTATCACCTTCTACGTGTATATATGTAGGAGGTGATTTTTTGAAATTGTTATTTGAAGATATTATGACCAAGGCCATAAAACAGAAAACGTCTGATATTCATTTTATACCAGCCGAAAATGAAGTAGTTATTAAATTGCGGGTGAATGAAAGTTTAATAGATTTTCAAAAAATGACTAAGCATACCTATGCTAAACTATTAACTTATATGAAATATCAAGCATGCCTAGATGTTTCTACACACCACATTGCACAAAGTGGCCGTTATATTTATAACTATAAGCAGTTATATTACTTACGTATTTCCACGTTGCCGTTATCATTAGGAATTGAAAGCTGTGTTATTAGAATAATTCCACAATACTTCTACCAATCAACTGAAGAAATGCAATTGGATTATTTATATCATTTAATGACGAAAAAACAAGGCTTGGTGTTATTCACAGGTCCAACAGGCTCGGGGAAAAGTACATCAATGTATCAAATGAGTTTGTATGCAAAAGAACAATTAAATTTAAATGTGATTACTATTGAAGACCCAGTTGAAAGAATTATAGATGGTATTACGCAAATTTCGGTAAACACTAAAGCTGGCATTGACTATCACAATTCTTTTAAAGCTATTTTAAGATGCGATCCAGACGTAATCTTAATTGGTGAAATAAGAAATGCTGAAATAGCTAAACAAGTCATACACGCGAGTTTAAGTGGACATCTTGTTTTGACAACATTACATGCCAATAGTTGTGAAGGGGCATTACTTCGTTTATTAGAAATGGGGCTCACAAATCAGGAATTAGTACAAACTATTATTAATATTACTAACCAACGACTCATTACTTCTAATGACAAGCATCGATATTTAGTAGCAGAAAGCTTATCACATGAAGATATACATTACTTCTTTAACAATAATTATAGACTACCAGAAGATTTCCAAACTTTGCCGAATATATTACAACGATTATCGCAAAAGGGGGTTATTTGTGAAAAAGTGGTACAAAAATACATTTAACCAAAAAAAGCTCAGTGATAAGGATAAAATTAGTCTTATTGGTCGTTTACATGATTTACTTACACATGGTTTTACAATTTCTGAGGCATTTCACTTTATAATAAAACAATACAACATTCCAGAACAGTATAAAGCTGAGTTACTGGCATATATAGCTGAAGGTGCAACGTGTAATCAACTGTTATCACAGCTAAAGTATCCAAAACCCACGATAATGTTAGTATTATTTGCTGAAAAATTTAGCGATTTAAACGAATGTTTACCACATATTCAAGACTATTTAAAAAGAAACTATGAAGTAAAGCTATACTTGTTAAAAGCTTTACAATACCCCGTTATTTTATGTAGTATATTCTTCTTGATGCTCACCATTTTAAATCATACAGTTATTCCAGAGTTTGAAACGTTATTTGCAACAATGGATGTGACTCGTTCTCCATTTCAACACTTATTGACATACTCGATTATGGTCTTACCGAAATTTATTAGTATATTTTTTATTAGTATATTCCTCATTTTAATTATTATGCGTAAAATTATTCAACGTTTACCCATTAATAAACAAATTAGATTACTTTCTAAGCTTCCAATTTTCCACCATTATTACCGTTTATATAAAACATATCAATTTGCTTCTGAATTCGCGTTATTTTACAAACACGGTGTTACCTTGCATCACATCGTAAACTTATATCAGCAACAGGAAGATTTATACCTCAATTATTTAGCTTCTGTAATTGCAATTCATACCACTAAAGGAGATAAATTAGACCAAATATTATCACGTGTACCTTGTATTGAAACAGAATTAATTACATTTATACAACAAGGTGAACGCAGTGGTAAATTAGGTATTGAGCTACAACTTTATAGCACAATCATTATTGATAAAATTCAAAATAGATTTCAACAGCAAATTCGTTTTATACAACCCACAATCTTTCTAATACTAGCGATATTAATTGTCGCACTTTACGCAGTAATTATGCTACCGATGTTTGATTTAATGCAAACTTTAAAATAATAACTTATTAAAAGGAGTAAATATGAAAAAAATGTATAAAAGAACTGTTACAAAAGCTTTTACATTAATAGAAATGTTACTCGTACTATTAATCATTAGTTTATTACTCATACTAATAATCCCTAATATTGCAAAACAATCAAAGCATATACAAAATACAGGTTGTAAAGCACAATTAAAAATGGTCGATAGCCAAATAGAAGCATACACATTAAAAAATAATCAAGCACCAGCAACAATAGATGACCTTGTTCGAGAGGGGTATATTAAAGAGAATCAAAAACAATGTAAATCCGGTGCAAATATTACAATTACTAATGGTGAAGCTGTTGCTAGCTAGGCACGCATTTACTTATATTGAAATGTTATTTGTTTTATCAATTATTGCGATTATATTGTATATGCAAATGAAATTTCTACATGACACACACAGCGTTTATACACGTGACAATCAAATTCAGCAGTTGATTCTAAAATTTTACTATTTTAAATCTAAAGCAATTAAAGAAAACCAATCTATAACAATGTTTTTCAAACCATATAATCAAGAAATATCTATGATGGATATGCAAAATACATCATATCAACCCATACTAATTACTAATGGTTTCATCCATCCTAAAACTAATTTAAAACACCTGACATTTGATAAACATGGTAATACACATCAATTTGGTTCATTATATATTAAATTACAGCAGCAACTTTTCCGAATAATATTTAATATTGAAAAAGGGACTATTAGATATGAAAAAGTTAAAGAGTAATATATTGCTGGATAGTTTATTAACATTTTCACTAATCATGACGCTTTGCCTCGAAATTATTCCATTAACTTATCAATTAGAAACTACACTTCAAAATCAATTGAACAAACTAGAGGCTAAAAGAATTTTACTTTATGATTTAACTTTATCCAAGACTATTGATAAAAAGTCTAAAACAATTGCTCAATATAAAATTACCTATCATTTAAAAAACGTGTGTATTAAGAATCACAGTTTGAAAGAAGATCTTTGCTATGAATATAAAAATAAAAAGCTTTAGTTTTATCGAAATGCTATTTACGATGTTGATTTTAACAATTGCTGCTCATTTACTCCCATTACTTATCAAACAAGCAGTACTATTTAATTCACATTACACCTCTACACAATATATAGAACTAGAATTATTTGCACGTGATATCACTCAATCTATCGTTACTTCACAACATAAATTAACAATTATTCATCCCCAGAAATTTTCAATAGCAACCTCGAAAAATCAAACATATTCTTATAGTTATAAAAATGGAAAAGTTATTAAACAAGTAAATGATAACGGATATATTATTTTATTGAATAATGTATTATCTTTTCGTGTAGCAACAATAGCAACCCATCATTTAGCAATACATTTAAAATTAGTAGAAAAGGGGGAATATTTTGAAAAAACAATCTATTTATAGTATGAAAGGGTTTTTATCCTCTTTTGTTGCCGGGTTTTTTATGCTATATTTATCTTTAATATCTTTCTATTTAATTCATCATAGTTTAAAACTTAAAACTTTAAATAATATAGAAAAATATTATGATTCCCAAATTGAAAAACACATATAAAAGGAAGATTTCATTCATGAATAGTGCTTTAACGCCAATAGTATTAATAGGATTTATGGGTACTGGCAAAACAACATTAGGTCAGTACATGGCAAAAGCTAATAATTACACATATATTGATTTAGATCATTATATTGTAGAACAAGAACAAAGAACCATCCCAGAAATTTTCGAGTCAGATGGTGAATCTGTTTTTAGACAATTAGAAGCATTTTATTTACAACAATGTCTCGAACAGTACGATATTATTGCTACTGGTGGAGGTATTATTGAAGGTGAACAATCGCTCCAATTGTTGAAACAAGTAAAATATGTTTATTGGTTAGATTGTGAATTAGAGGTTTTATATGAACGTGTGAAATCCGACGAAAATCGACCGAACGCGAATAACAAAACATTTCCTGAATTAAAATGGTTGTATTTATCTAGGGTTTCAAGATATAATGAAATCGCATTCAAAAAAGTTAATAGTAATCAAAAACTTTGTGATTTACAGAGTGAAATTATACAAAGTTTGATTAGCGATTGATCAGTGTTGGAGAGAATGACAATGTATAAACGTCATCGCCGAAGGTGCAAGTTTAACGAAACTCTCAGGCAAAAGGATAACACTGTGACGCGTTCCTGAATAATGTGACAGGGTAGCTTATTTAGCTATCCTGTTTTTTTAATAAATATTTAATTGGGGGTATCTTGATGTCTAGTAATCTTAAACAAACGCCATTGTACCAAACATTTGTGGACAGTGGAGCTAAAATTGTAGAATTTGGTGGTTGGGCAATGCCTGTCCAGTTTTCTAGTATTAAAGAAGAACATAATGCTGTTCGAACTGCGGTAGGATTATTTGATGTTAGTCATATGGGAGAAGTACTAATAGAAGGTCCAGAAGCTGACCAATTGGTTCAATACCTACTTTCAAATGATACCGATCAGCTTACTACAGAAAAAGCACAATATACTGCTTTATGTAATGAGGATGGTGGCATTATTGATGATTTAATAACATACAAATTAGCTGACCAATCTTATTTACTTGTTGTCAATGCAGGTAATACAGATAAAGATTTTGAATGGATGCAACAACATGCACAAGATTTTGATGCTCAAGTAACGAATGTATCAAACCAATATGGTCAATTGGCAGTTCAAGGTCCTGAGGCACGTGGACTTATACAGGAGCATGTAGATATTGACGTATCCGAAATGAAACCATTTGAATTCAAAACAAACGTATCTTGTTTTGGTAAAAATGTAATTCTTTCACAATCAGGTTATACCGGTGAAGATGGTTTTGAAATTTATTGTGAAGCACAAGATACTGTAGAAATATGGGATAACCTTATTGATAACAATGTAGTACCTTGTGGATTAGGTGCTAGAGATACACTAAGATTGGAAGCTGGTTTACCTTTACATGGTCAAGATTTAACTGAATCAATCACACCATATGAAGCTGGAATTGCTTTTGCGGCTAAGCCATTAATAGAGGCTGATTTTATAGGGAAATCTGTATTAAAAGATCAAAAAGAAAATGGATCTAAACGCAGAGCTGTTGGATTAGAAATGATAGATAAAGGCATTCCAAGAACTGGTTATAAAGTATATGACCTGGATAATAATGAAATTGGTGAAGTAACTTCGGGTACGCAATCTCCATTTTCTGGTAAATCAATCGCTTTAGCATTAATTGAGAGAAGCGAATTTGAATTAGATAAAGAAGTATTGGTTCAGGTTAGAAAGAGACAAGTTAAAGCTAAAATCGTTAAAAAAAATCAAATTTCAAAATAGTATTGAGGGGTGTACAAAGTGAGTCATCGTTATATTCCATTAACTGAACAAGATAAACAAGAAATGTTAGATGTTATAGGTGCCAAGTCCATTGATGAATTATTTGGAGATGTACCTAAAGATATTTTATTAAACGACGAATTACAAATTGCTAATGCTGTTCCGGAAACAACATTATTTAGAAAGTTAAGTCAAATCGCAAGTAAAAACGTCACTAAAGAAACACATACATCATTTTTAGGTGCCGGTGTATATGATCATTATGCGCCATCTGTAGTTGATGCTATGATTTCTAGATCAGAATTTTACACTGCATATACGCCATACCAACCTGAAATATCACAAGGGGAATTACAAGCTATTTTTGAATTCCAAACGTTAATTTGTGAATTAACAGATATGGATATTGCCAATTCTTCTATGTATGATGGAATGACAAGTTTTGCAGAGGCATGTATTTTAGCCTTCAACCAAACTAGAAAAAATAAAATTGTCGTTTCTAAAGGCATGCATTACCAAGCATTACAAGTGTTGAAAACATATGTAAAAACACGTGAAGAGTTTGAAATTGTAGAAGTTGATTTAGATGGTACTATTACAGATTTAGATAAATTAGAAAAAGCAATAGATGATGATACTGCTGCAGTTGCAGTACAATATCCTAACTTCTATGGTTCTATTGAAGATTTGGAAAAAATTCAATCCTTTATCGAATCTAAAAAAGCATTGTTTATTGTCTATGCGAATCCACTTGCACTTGGCTTATTAACTCCACCTGGTACTTTTGGAGCTGATATTGTTGTTGGTGATACGCAACCGTTCGGTATTCCAGCACAATTTGGTGGACCACACTGTGGCTTTTTCGCAACAACTAAAAAATTAATGCGTAAAATACCTGGTCGCTTAGTTGGTCAAACAGAAGATGATGATGGTAACCGTGGCTTTGTATTAACATTACAAGCACGTGAACAACATATTCGTCGTGACAAAGCAACCTCAAACATTTGTTCAAACCAAGCATTAAATGCACTGGCTTCATCAATATGTATGTCAGCACTTGGTAAACAAGGCATATATGATATCGCAGTTCAAAACTTTGAAAATGCTAACTATGCAAAAGAACAATTTAAAGCACAAGGTTTTAAAGTTGCAGAAGGTACATCATTTAACGAATTTGTTGTAACATTTGATAAACCAATCGCAGAAATTAACCAATTATTAGCTGAAGAAGGCTTCATTGGTGGTTTCGATTTAGGCCAAGTAGATTCAAACTTAGCACAAAATATGTTAATTGCAGTAACTGAGTTAAGAACAAAAGATGAAATAGATACATTTGTTGAGAAAGCAGGTGAACTCAATGGTAGTAAGTAAATCAACACCATTAATATTCGAACGTTCTAAAAAGGATAGATATGCTTATTCCTTGCCGCAAAAAGAAATTGATAATGATGCAGTTAATCGTCTTTTAGATGATAAGTTCATTAGAAAAAACAAAGCAGAATTCCCTGAAGTAGCTGAATTAGATTTAGTGCGTCATTATACTGAATTATCTAATAAAAACTTTGGTGTCGATTCAGGTTTTTATCCACTTGGTTCTTGTACGATGAAATATAATCCAAAAATCAATGAAAAAGTGGCACGAATACCTGGATTTGCGGAATCACATCCATTACAAGAAGAAGATCAAGTACAAGGTTCACTGGAAATTGTTCATAATTTACAAGAAGAACTGAAAGCAATTACTGGTATGGATGAAGTTACATTACAACCCGCAGCAGGCGCTCATGGTGAATGGACGGCTTTAATGATCTTTAAAGCATACCATCAAAAAAATGGTGAAGGTCATCGTAATGAAGTAATAGTACCAGACTCAGCACACGGTACTAACCCAGCATCAGCTGCTTTTGCAGGTTTTAAAGCTGTCACTGTTAAATCAAATGAACGTGGAGAAGTCGATGTTGAAGATTTGAAGCGTTTAGTTAATGAAAATACAGCTGCTATTATGTTAACGAATCCAAATACTTTAGGTATTTTCGAAAAGAATATTATGGACATCCGCAACATTGTTCATGAAGCAGGTGGATTATTGTATTATGATGGAGCAAACTTAAATGCCATTATGGATAAAGTAAGACCTGGTGACATGGGCTTTGATGCTGTTCACTTAAACTTGCATAAAACGTTCACTGGTCCTCATGGTGGCGGTGGTCCAGGATCTGGTCCTATCGGCGTTAAAAAGGAACTTGCAAGCTTTTTACCAAAACCAATGGTCGTAAAAGAAAATGATACTTTCAAATATGATAATGATATTGAAAATTCCATCGGTCGTGTTAAACCGTTTTATGGTAATTTTGGTATATATTTACGTGCATATACCTACATTCGAACTATGGGTAATTTAGGTTTGAAAGAAGTTTCAGAAGCAGCCGTACTTAATGCGAATTACATTAAAGCACGCTTAAAAGATCATTTTGAAATTCCTTATGAACAATATTGTAAACACGAATTTGTTCTAAGTGGTTCTAAGCAAAAATCTGAAGGTGTTCGAACATTAGATATGGCGAAACGCTTATTGGATTTTGGTGTACATCCACCAACAATTTATTTCCCACTTAACGTAGAAGAGGGCATGATGATTGAACCAACAGAAACCGAATCCAAAGAGACTTTAGACTATTTTTGTGACTCTATGATTCAAATTGCTGAAGAAGCTAAAAATGATCCGGATAAAGTGTTAGAAGCACCACATACTACTATTATTGATCGTTTAGATGAAACACAAGCTGCGAGAAAACCTGTTTTAAAATTTGAAAACTTACGTAGCGAAAAATAATTAGAAAACCCCCTGATGAACTTTTAAAGTATCATCAGGGGGTTTTTAAAAATTAGCAACGATTTTTAAGAGTATTTACTTACATTAATTTAGTTGAGCATTACTCTATCATTTAAAATTATTACCATCAATTTATTATTTTTTAGATTTAATTTTGCCAGTCCATTTTTTATAACCGCCTTTGAGCATGTACAAATCAGTGTAACCGTTTTTCTTTAATGTACGTGCTGCACGATAACTCGCAATCCCATTCGCATCACAAAGATAAATAGGTTGGTCTTTTCTTAAACCTTGAAATCTTTGTTTAAACATTGTAATAGGAATATTTCTTGAACCAACAATATGGCCATAATCATAGTCAACTTTTTCTCTAACATCAATGACTTGTGCTTTTCTTAAACCGTTATGAAATTCATTTTGATTTAATTCAGTAACAGCTTTTTTATTAAGCATATGGTTAACTATCATATAAACAATGATAATAATTAGTATTGCTAATGCTATAAACCAAAAACTACTCATCTTGCATCCTCCCTATTTTCCCGATAATATATATTATAAGACTGTTATAACGATTTATCAAAATATTTTTGTTATAATGTTAAAGTTCTGTAAACGATAACAAAAATAAATGTTCTTATTTAATATTGATTGGAGTTTTTTATTGTGACTGAAACTTGGAATTTTATAAATACTGGTAGTAATGATCCTTACTATAACATGGCATTTGATGAGGCATTACTAAATTTTGTATCAAGAGGTGAAATTGACCCAGTTATACGCTTTTATACGTGGAACCCGGCTACCTTGTCAGTGGGATATTTCCAAAGATTAACTAAAGAAATTGACACTGCAAAAGTCAAAGCACTTGGCTATGGTTTAATCAGAAGACAAACCGGTGGTAGAGGTGTACTACATGACAAGGAATTGACTTATAGTGTTATTGTTCCTGAATCACATCCTAACATGCCTAGTACAATAACAGAAGCATATCGTGTTATTTCTGAAGGGTTACTTGAAGGATTCAAATTATTAGGATTTGATGCATATTTCGCAATTCCACGTTCCGAAGAAGAGCGAGAAAAGTTAAAGCAACCACGTAGCGCTGTTTGTTTTGATGCACCTAGTTGGTATGAATTAGTAGTAGAAGGGCGAAAAATTGCCGGTAGTGCACAAGTTCGTCAAAAAGGTGTTATATTACAACACGGTTCTTTATTACAAGATGTTGATATTGATGAACTTTTCGACTTGTTTATTTTTAAAAATGATCGCTTGAAAGATAAAATGAAACAAGCGTTTGTCGATAAAGCTGTAGCAATCAATGATATTGCAGAACGTCATATTTCTATTGCTGAAATGGAATCAGCATTTGAAGCTGGCTTTAAAAAAGGTTTAGATATTGAATTCAAACCACTCAAACTTACGCCATCACAATTACAAGAAGTAGATGAATTAATAATAAAATATAAATCTGATGAATGGAATTATCGTAAATAATGAGCTTCATATGCATCTGCACAATAACTTAATACGCTGTTAATTAAACGATTCAGTTATTGATAGTCTAAAACTGTCGACAAATCTTCTGACTTTGTTGGCAGTTTTTATGCACGCTTTTCCCGGGCACTGCCTTAGCCTATAGTCTGCGGAACGTGCTATTTTGAATAACTTATATAAATAAAAATAAACCTTTCGCAAATTAATGCGAAGGGTTTATCTACGTTTTGAGGCTATGTTACTACTTGTCACTCAGCCCTTTATTTTATAGCATGTTGCAAGTTGTAATTAATGTTTATTACGACGTTTAGATTTTCTAACTGCTCGTTTATATTTCCGCTGATCTGGTGTTAAAAAGAAAAAGTAATAAATTAAATAAATAATCCCACCTAATATGGCTAAACTAATAACCATTTGCACGAAACTAAAAATAAACGTATCTAAGTTCATAATTAGTCCAAATAGTGCAACCGCTATGACAAAATAAAATAAAATCTGCTTCATCATTGCTATTATGCTCCTTTCATGTAAGTTATTGTTCGTTAATACTTACTTCAGTTAAGTCTTGTTGCCCTGCTTTTAATTTCTTTTTATCTTTGGCACTGTATCCCTCTTTAATTTTAGCTAAAGCTTTTGATAAGTCTTTATTAAGTGTTTTTATATTTTTGTGCTTACTTTTTGCATCTGAAGACATGTCATCAGTATCAACCTTGCCTTCATATGTAGCGTATGCTTTATCAGTATTACTAATTAACTTGTCTAATTTACTTTGTATTTTCTGATCGGCTTTATTTTTAGTTAAGTCTGGTTCAAGTGAATTATAGTCACTAATGACATTAGCAATATTATCATAATATTTTGATGATGCTTTCATATAATTAACACGCTTTTCATTACTTTTAGCTTTTTTCATATTTGCTTTATCTTGCTTCAAATCAGCAATTTTAGCTTTTTGATCAGTTATACTTTGGTTTAGTTCTTGAATATCTAATTTTAAATTATGATTTTTTTCTCGTAAATCAGTCGATTTTTCTTCTAATGGCGCTAGATTTTGACTACCACATCCCGCGAGTATACATGATGCGCCAATAATTGATATTATTTTCTTTTTCATCATTTTCTCCTAATTCAAAAACTATTTATTATCATATTATTTATGCTATCATTTTAATGTATATAAAGAAAATGTACAAATTTATTGAATAGGGGGATTCAGCATGGACAAACTTGAACAATTAAGATCCTTTATTGCAGAAAAACATTTAGATGGTGTCATTGTATTATCTGAATATAACAGACGCTATTTATCAGGTTTTACTGGTACGAGCGGGGCGTTACTTATCACAAAAGAGGAACAGTATTTGATTACTGATTTCCGTTATATTGAACAAGCAACAAGTGAAGCACCAGCATTCCATATAATTAATCGACAAAACAGTCTCATTCAATCTCTAAAAGAACAAATAAGCACACTAAATTTACAAAACATTGGTTTTGAAGGAAATTTAGTAAGTTATGATGAGTATTTACAACTCAGTAAATCTTACGTTAGTTTAATTAGTATTAGTGGCGCAATTGAAAAAATTAGAGAAGTTAAAAACCCGACAGAAATTGAAATTATCCAAAGTGCTGCGAATATTGTAGACCAAGCGTATGAGTACATTTTAACAGTAGCCAAAAGTGGTATGACGGAACAACAATTAAAAGCTAAATTAGAAAGTAAATTATTAGAGCTTGGTGCTGAAGGAACATCGTTCTCTACTATTGTTGCATCTGGACATCGTGGTGCCTTGCCTCATGGCGTTGCAAGCGACAAAATTATCGAACAAGGAGATATGATTACCTTAGACTTCGGGGCATATTATCAAGGTTATGCTTCAGATATTACTAGAACATTTGCTATTGGAGAACCTAATCCAAAACTTAAAGAAATTTATAACATTGTATTAGCTGCAAATCAGAAAGCTATAGAAGCTGCTAAAGCTGGTATTTCTAGTAAAGCATTAGATGCGGTTGCCCGTGATTACATTACCAAGCAAGGATATGGTGAGGCATTTGGTCATTCACTTGGACATGGTATCGGTTTAGATGTACATGAAGGGCCAGTTTTAGCAAAAAATACAGACAGTGCCTTACAAGTTAATAATTGTGTTACAATTGAACCCGGCATTTATATAGACGGATTAGGTGGCGTACGTATCGAAGATGATATTTTAATCACAGAAAATGGTTGTCAACGCTTTACTAATTCCACAAAAGACCTTATTATTTTATAGAAGAGCGTATATTTGAGGAGGAAACTGAATGATTTCGGTTAATGATTTTAAAACAGGTTTAACAATTTCAGTAGATAATGGTATTTGGAAAGTAATTGATTTCCAACACGTAAAACCAGGTAAAGGTTCAGCGTTTGTGCGTTCTAAATTACGTAATTTAAGAACAGGTGCTATCCAAGAAAAAACCTTTAGAGCGGGTGAAAAAGTTGAGCAAGCGATGATTGAAAACCGTCGTATGCAATACCTTTATGCAGATGGTGACATGCATGTATTTATGGACAATCAAACTTTCGACCAAATAGAACTAGCAGCTGATTATTTAGAAGATGAACTAAAATACTTAAAAGCTAACATGGAAGTCCAAATTCAAACTTATGAAGGTGAAACTATTGGCGTAGAATTACCTAAAACAGTTGAATTAGAAGTGACTGAAACAGAACCAGGTATCAAAGGAGATACGGCAACAGGCGCTACTAAATCTGCTACTGTTGAAACAGGTTACACTTTAAACGTACCTTTATTCGTTAATGAAGGTGACATTTTGGTAATCAATACAAGCGATGGTAGTTATATTTCAAGAGGCTAAGCCAATAACGAATCTTGGATAATAACTAAACGACAGACAAGCGCTTATGTTAGTGTAATAGTAATAAACTCTATCTGAGTATCAAGTCTACACTCAGCGAGTCAGAAATCATTTCACCTTATATGATTTCTGACTCGCTTTTTATTTTTATGATATAAATACACAAAAATGTAAATTAAAATGATAAAATAATTAATATACGCAATACCAACGTGCATATACTTGAATTGCGTTTTTTAGTCAAGTAAAATAAGCATGGTAGATGAAAACATTCTGAAGGAGTTATATTTATGAATTTTAAAGAGATAAAGGAATTAATAGAAATTTTAGATCAATCAAGTCTTACTGAAATCAATATTGAAGATAAAGGTAATGTAATTAATCTTAAAAAAGAAAAAGAAACTGAAATCATTACACCACAAATTTCACAACAACCTGTTCAACAATCAGTTGCTCCAGCTGAAACACCGGCAACACTACCTAGTGCATCAACGGATGTCACAACTACATCTAATGATAGCGATGCGAAAACAATTAATGCACCAATGGTAGGGACATTTTATAAATCTCCTTCACCAGAAGAAAGCGCCTATGTACAAGTTGGTGATACTGTAGCAAATGACACAACAGTATGTATCTTAGAAGCAATGAAATTATTTAATGAAATTCAAGCTGAAGTTACCGGGGAAATTACTGAAATCTTAGTTGAAGACGGTCAAATGGTTGAGTATGGCCAGCCGTTATTTAAGGTGAAATAATGAATAAAATTTTAATAGCAAATCGCGGAGAAATTGCCGTTAGAATTATTAGAGCATGTCATGAATTAGGATTACAAACAGTAGCTATTTATTCTGAAGGCGATAAAGACGCATTACATACTCAAATAGCAGATGAAGCATACTGCGTTGGACCAACACAATCCAAAGATTCATATTTAAACATCGCAAATATTCTTTCTATTGCAACTTCAACTGGTTGTGATGGCGTACACCCTGGGTACGGTTTTTTAGCTGAAAACGGAGACTTTGCTGAATTATGCGAAGCATGTCAATTGCAATTCATAGGTCCTAATTATGAATCAATTCAAAAAATGGGAATTAAAGACATTGCTAAAGAAGAAATGAAAAAAGCTGATGTTCCGGTTGTTCCTGGTAGCGAAGGATTAATTAAATCTATCGATGATGCAAAAGATATTGCTGAAAAAATAGGTTATCCTGTTATTATTAAAGCTACCGCTGGTGGTGGCGGTAAAGGCATCAGAGTAGCTCGTGATGAAAAAGAATTAGAAAATGGCTATAAGATGACACAACAAGAAGCAGAAACTGCTTTTGGTAATGGGGGTTTATATTTAGAAAAATTCATCGAAAACTTCCGACACATAGAAATTCAAGTCATAGGCGATAAGTTTGGCAATGTAGTTCATTTAGGTGAGCGTGATTGTACAATACAGCGTCGTATGCAAAAACTAGTCGAAGAAGCACCATCACCCATATTAACGCAAGATAAGCGCGAGGAAATGGGACAAGCAGCTATACGCGCAGCTAAAGCAGTTAACTATGAAAATGCGGGTACAATTGAATTTATTTTTGATTTAGATAGTAATAATTTTTATTTCATGGAAATGAATACACGTATCCAAGTTGAACATCCAGTAACTGAGATGGTCACAGGCGTCGATTTAGTTAAATTACAATTAAAAGTGGCCATGGGCGAAGCGATACCTTTCAAACAAGAGGATGTTGTTATAAATGGTCACGCAATGGAATTTCGTATCAACGCAGAAAATCCATACAAAAATTTCATGCCATCTCCAGGTAAAATCACACAGTATTTAACGCCAGGTGGCTTTGGAGTTAGAATTGAATCTGCATGTTATACGGATTATACAATCCCGCCATACTATGATTCTATGGTTGCTAAACTTATAGTACATCAACCTACACGAGAAGAAACAATTATGACTGGATTACGTGCTTTAGGAGAATTTGTAGTTTTAGGAATTGACACGACAATTCCATTCCATATGCGCTTGTTAAATAACGAAACATTTAGAAGTGGTTTATTTAATACAAAATTCTTAGAAACGCATAATATTATGGATGAAAAAACAGACTAGGAGGTTTGTTTATGGTAAAAGTTGCAGGACATGCACAGTCTAATTTAGGAAATATAGAAATTTCAACAGAGGTACTTGCAGTTACAGCAAGTATCGCTACATCTGAAATTAAAGGTATACATGGTCATTTTAAAGAATTGAGAAATGCGAATTTTGATGAAATTACGCAACGTCAATTAAATAAAGGAATCCAAATTGAAATTAAAGATGAAGATTTATATATCGATGTCTTTTGTGCTTTCGAACAAGGTGTAAATATCTCTGAAACAGCTAAAGCTATTCAAAACGCTATTTATAACGCTTTAACTACAATGACTGCAATTGAACCGAAGCAAATTAATATTCACATTTCGCATATCGCTGCAGCCAAAGGAAATAATAAATAGTAGGTTATTTAGTGACTGAGCCGTAGATATAAAAGAATGACACTTGAAGGAGTTAACAATGAGTAGAAAAGAATCGAGAACACAAGCGTTCCAAACATTATTTCAAATTGAAATTAAAAATAATACACTGACGATTAATGAGGCAATAAACTTTATTAAAGACGAAAATGAAGACTTAGATTTCGACTTTATTACTTGGCTAGTAACAGGCGTTAAAGATCACGAAACGGTATTAGATGATAAAATCCAACCCCATTTAAAAGAGTGGACTTTAGATAGACTGTTAAAAACAGATCGTATTATTTTAAGGATGGCAACTTTTGAATTATTACAAAGTGACACACCTAAAAAAGTAGTTATTAATGAAGCTGTGGAATTGGCAAAACAATTTAGTGATGATGATCATTATAAATTCATTAATGGTGTATTAAGTAATATTGAGTAAAAGAGTGGTAGATAACATGGCTGACTATTTAAGTGTTTCTGCTTTAACAAAATATATTAAATATAAATTTGATCAAGACCCTCATTTACAATCTGTATTAATCAAAGGCGAATTGTCCAACTTTAAAAAGCATTCTAGCGGACATTTGTATTTCAATGTTAAAGACCAGAATAGTGTGATTAATGCGATGATGTTCAAAGGCGTTGCAGCAAAGCTAGATTTTACACCTAAGGAAGGCGACCAAGTATTACTTGAGGCGCGTGTCTCTGTTTATGAGCGTCGAGGAAACTATCAAATATATGTAAATAAAATGCATATGGATGGCGTAGGAAATTTATATCAAAAACTAGAAGCATTAAAGAAAAAATTATCTGAAGCGGGTTATTTTGATGAACGGCATAAACAAGAGATACCAAAGTACCCCAAAAAAATAGCTGTTCTCACAGCAAGTACAGGTGCAGCAATCCGTGATATTTATTCAACGATTAATAATAGATATCCTCTTGCTGAGCAAGTACAAATCAGTACATTAGTTCAAGGGGAACAAGCTAAACAAGATATCATTGAAAAGATTCAATACGCTCAATCATTAGATGTAGATACTATCATCATTGGTAGAGGTGGCGGGTCTATAGAAGATTTGTGGAACTTTAATGAAGAAGAAGTTGTCAAAGCAATATTTAATTGTCCTAAGCCCATTATTTCTGCTGTAGGACACGAAACTGATTTTACTTTAAGTGATTTTGTAGCTGATATTAGGGCAGCAACGCCTACACAGGCAGCGGTAATCGCTACACCTGATCAATACGAATTGCATCAACAGCTTCGCCAAGTTAAATTATTTTTAACACGAAATATTAAACAACATGTTCAACAACAACGTAAATATTTAGAACATACAGCTTCTTATTATAAATTTAAAACACCATCATTACTTTATGACCAGCAAATTCAAAAGCGTGATGATTTAGAGAAACAATTAAAATTGAATATGCAGCTAACGTTACAAAATAATAAGCAACAATTATCATTGTTAAAAGGTCAATTTAATTTAAAAACTTTTAAACAAAATATTGTGACACATCGTAATCAAACGCTTCAAAAACAACAAGAATTAACTAAAATTATTCACGCTCAGCTCCATAACAAAAAAACAACACTTGCGAGTAAATTGGATAATCTTAATACTTTAAGTCCAACTAACACAATGTTGCGAGGTTATACAATTGTAAATAAAGATGAACAAGTAATTACAAGTACACAAGATTTAAAAGAAAATGATAATATTGAATTAACAATGAAAGATGGTATCGTTGAGGCTCAAGTAAAGAAAGTTAGGTGTAAAGATGAGTAACAAACAAAGTTTTGAAGAAATGATGGAAGAACTAGAAACAATCGTTCAAAAGTTAGATAATGAGAACGTATCTTTAGAAGAGTCATTAGAATTATATCAGCGTGGTATGAAACTCTCTGCTAGTTGTGATGAAACATTAAAAAATGCAGAACAAAAAGTCAATGAATTAATTAAAGAAGACGAAGAAGTAAAGGAACAAGATAATGAAACAAAAAGTTAACACATTCACTGAAGAAATTAATAATGCAATAGCAGTTATAATACCACAATCACCTTTATCAACTAACTTAGAAGAAAGTATGAGTTATTCATTGGAAGCTGGAGGCAAACGTATTCGCCCAGTTTTACTTTTATTAACATTAGATATGTTGACTAGTAACCATGAACAAGGATTATCACCGGCACTCGCCTTAGAAATGATTCATACTTATTCATTAATTCATGATGACTTACCACCAATGGACAATGATGATTATCGCAGAGGCAAACTGACTAACCATAAAGTTTATGGTGAATGGAAAGCGATCTTAGCTGGAGACGCTTTATTAACTAAAGCATTCGATGTCGTGTCGCATGACGAAACACTATCTGACTCCGTTAAACTGAAATTAATACAACGCTTGTCACAAGCAAGTGGTCATTTAGGAATGGTTGGCGGACAAACATTAGACATGCAAAGCGAAAATCAAGAAATACAAATTGATTTAGCTACGTTAGAACAAATTCATAGAACTAAAACAGGTGCCTTAATTACATTTGCCGTCATGGCTGCTTCTGACATTGCACAGGTAGAAAATCATGTTGCTGATGCATTGTATGAATATAGTGATCATATTGGACTGATGTTCCAAATCAAAGATGACTTGCTAGATATATATGGCGACGAAGAAAAGTTAGGTAAGTCTGTTGGAAGTGATCTAGAAAATCATAAGAGTACTTATGTTTCATTATTAGGATTAGACGGTGCTGAAGAAAAACTACAACATCACACCGATGCTGCTTATGATTGTTTAGCTCAAATTGAGCAACAATATGATACATCCAATTTGAAATATATCATTGAACTATTCGTTAATAGAGATCACTAGTTAATAATAGGTTGTGATATAAAGTATATTACTGTAGCAATTATAATGGTATTACAATATAGCCATTACTAATATACTTTTATTCCAACCTATTTTATTTTTATTTAACCGAAACAACAATTTTATATTTATACAGTTAATTTATTTATATTAGCAACTATTTCAGGTAGAAACACTGGCCAGTAAAGAATCTAACTAAATTGCCAAGTTATATATACATTCTTAGTAGTAGATAATATCGCTGTATGATAAAATCAATGTATAAATATTCGTATATAGAGGTGTTATCATGGCTAAAAAGTCAGTTAGACATATTAAAATTAGAGAAATTATTTCTAATGAAAAAATTGAAACGCAAGATGAACTTGTTAAACGCTTAAATGAATATGAATTAAATGTTACGCAAGCGACTGTTTCAAGAGATATTAAAGAATTACAATTAATTAAAGTTCCAACGCCTACAGGACAATATGTTTATAGTTTACCAAATGACCGCAAATACCACCCTTTAGAAAAGCTAGGGCGCTATTTAATGGATTCTTTTGTCAACATTGATGGAACAGAGAATTTACTAGTGCTTAAAACACTGCCTGGTAATGCACAATCAATTGGAGCAATTTTAGACCAGATTGCTTGGGATGAAGTATTGGGTACTATATGTGGTGATGATACTTGTTTGATTATTTGTCGTGATAAAGAGGCAAGTGAAAACATTAAAACTAGAATCTTTAATTTATTATAGTTAGAGGGAAGTGATTTTACAATGTTGCAAACCTTATCAATAAAACAGTTTGCCATCATTGATGAATTAGAAATTCAATTTGGTGATGGCTTAACTGTACTTAGTGGTGAAACTGGTGCTGGAAAATCAATTATTATTGATGCTATAGGCCAGTTAATTGGTATGAGAGCTTCATCTGACTATGTACGTCACGGTGAGAAAAAAGCGGTTATAGAAGGTATCTTTGATATTGATAATAGTCAAGAAGCTATAGCTGTGTTGCATGATTTAGCTATAGATACAACGGAAGATTTTTTACTAGTTAAACGAGAAATTTTCAGCTCTGGCAAAAGTATGTGTAGAATCAATAATCAAATTGTTACGTTACAAGACTTACGTAGAGTAATGCAAGAATTGCTAGATATACACGGACAACATGAAACGCAAACTTTACTTAAACAAAAATACCATCTACAGTTATTAGATCATTATGCAGAGGATCAGTATAAATCATTAATTGATGATTATACACAGACCTTTAAAGCTTACAAAGCTAAAAAGAAAGAGTTGCATGATTTGGAAAGTGCAGATCAAGCATTATTACAACGTTTAGATTTATTGAAATTTCAAAATGATGAACTGTTAGAAGCGAACCTTGTTGAAGGTGAAACAGAGCAATTAGAGATGGATATTAAACGTATTCAAAATTCTGAAAATCTAAACTTAGCATTGAATAATGCTCATATGACTTTAACTGATGAACATGCTATCACAGATAGATTATATGAATTTAGCCACCAATTACAGACTATTAATGATATATTACCGAACAAATATGACAGTCTAAAAGAAAATGTGGACCAAATTTACTACACATTAGAAGATGCTAAACACCAAATTTATGATGAATTGTCAAATACTGAATTTGATGAACAATATTTGAACGAGTTAGAGTCACGTATGAACTTACTAAATAATTTAAAAAGAAAATATGGTAAAGATATTAGTGAACTAATACGTTATCAAACAACAATAGAAAACGAAATTAATAAAATAGAAAATTATGAAGAGAGTACTTCACAGTTAAGAGAAGAAATTCAATCCTTATATCAACAAGTATTATCTAAAGGTAAGGCGCTATCACAAGAACGTAGAGCTGTAGCACAAACATTACGTGATCATATTGTAGCGGAAATTCAAAATTTACAAATGAAAGATGCTAATTTGGAAATTTCTTTTAAACCATTAGATGAACCGAACATAGAAGGTATAGAATTTGTCGAATTTTTAATAAGCCCTAACAAAGGTGAACCGTTAAAAAGCTTAAATAAAATTGCTTCCGGTGGTGAATTATCCCGAATCATGTTAGCTTTAAAAAGTATATTTGTTAAATCACGTGGCCAAACTGCAATTTTATTTGATGAAGTCGATTCAGGTGTTTCCGGACAGGCTGCACAAAAAATGGCAGAAAAAATGAGAGAAATTGCACAACATATACAAGTCATTTGCATTTCCCATTTACCACAAGTTGCAACAATGAGTGATCATCATTTACTTATAAGTAAAGTCGCACATGAAGATAGAACAACATCAAAAGTCACTGAACTAACAGATGATAAACGTATTGATGAAGTAGCTCGTATGATATCTGGGGCTAATGTAACTGAAATCACGAGACAAAATGCAAAAGAAATGATTGAACAAAATCGTTAAATACTAACCAACACTATGCCAATGAGAGTATTATTAATACACTTGAAAGGTGTTGAATGTAATGCAATATCAACATTTAGTACAAAACACTTCGTCTTTAGAAGGTAATGTCGCAATCATTTTTCCCAATAACGAGAAAATTATGTCAGTCGCAATTGAAGCTCTAAAAACAACGAACGTAAATATTTACCTGTATGATACTACAGATTTAACTGAGTTATTGCGTTCTTTTGATATTGATACCCAATATTTATTACGTATATCTACGCAAATTTTAGATAATGAAATTGACTTGTTTCAGACTGTTGCCAGCGATTTAATTAACGGTAAAATTAAAGTATTGATGAAAGGGAATATTGATTCAACAAAATTGATATCATTCCTCAACCAATATCCATCATTAGTACTTAACAATAAGATATTAAGCCATGTAGCTTGTTTTAATATACCAAAGTACCATAAGATGTTATTATTAAGCGATGTGGCCATTAATAACAATCCTACAGTGTCTGATAAAATAAAAATTATTGATAACCTTTTAACATTTACTCAAAACTTAGGATATAGCAAAATAAAAGTAGCTATGTTATCTGCAGTAGATGGTGTGGACTCACAAGTCACTTCTTCTGTTGATGCACAAGAAGTAACACAACACTTTTCAAAAAGTGTAAGACCATATTTATTAATAGATGGACCACTCGCTTTTGATAATGCTATAAGTATGGAAAGCGTAATAAGAAAATCAATAAAATCCCCAGTAGCAGGTGATACTGATGTATTGATTGTGCCTAATATAGATGTAGGAAATGCACTATATAAGTCATTTTCATATTTCGGGGACGCTTCTGTCGTTAGTTTAGTACTAGGTACTAATTTTCCAATCGTTGCCACTTCAAAAGCTGATAGCAAAAGCAATATGTTAGATTCATTATATTTTAGTTTAAGACTAAAAAAGCAATAACAAAATTAATTTAATTGCTATTATTTTTACAAATTAATAAAATAAGTTAAACTGTAAACATAATAAAACGGAAATGTTTACATAACTAATATAAAAAACAAAAGTAGAAATTACACAAAGACATACATTTTGTATACTGCTAAAATCACTATGTACTCATTCAAAGTGACATATGTTGATTTTAGCGGTAACTTGATTGTTTACACATTCCTTGTATTTTACGATAAAAAAGAAATGTCACGTCAATAAATGTTAGTTAGGAGCACAAATAATGTCAAAAGAACAATATGATTTAGTAATTTTAGGTGGAGGAACTGCAGGTTATGTTGCTGCAATAAGAGCAACTCAATTAGGTAAAAAAGTTGCTATAGTAGAAAATTCCTTATTAGGGGGAACATGCTTACATAAAGGTTGTATTCCAACTAAAGCCTTACTCAAATCAGCAGAAGTGATGCGCACAATTAATCATGCATCCGATTTTGGTGTAGATGTTGATTCATTTAAGCTTAATTATGAAAAAATACAAGAGAGAAAACAAGAAATCGTATCACAAATGCATAATGGTGTTTCACAATTAATGAAATACAATGAAATTGCCGTATTTAACGGAAATGGTCGTATATTAGGACCATCTCTATTTTCACCACAAAGTGGTACTATTTCCGTTGAATATGAAGATGGGGAATCGGAATTAATACCAAACTCAAATGTATTAATCGCTACTGGTTCTGAGCCTCTATCATTACCATTTTTACCTTTTGATCATCAAGTTGTTCTTTCGAGTGACGATATGCTTAACTTACAAAATCTTCCTCAAAATTTAGCAATTATTGGTGCAGGTGTTATAGGTTTAGAATTTGCATCGATGATGACAGATTTTGGTGTAGACGTAACTGTTATTGAAGCAGGTGAGCGAATCGCACCGACAGAAAGTAAGACTGTCGCAAAAACACTAAAACAAGATTTAGAAACACGAGGCGTAACTTTTCATGAAAAAGTGCAACTCAGTGCAGAAGATATTTCACAACAAGATGATGTAATTGAAATTAAAATTGCAGAATCTGAACAACGTTTTGATAAAGTATTAGTTGCTATTGGTCGCAAACCTCGAACTGAAGATATTGGATTAAACAATACAAAAATTCAAACAACAGATAAAGGTCATATTATTACAAATGACTATCAACAAACAGCCGACCAACATATTTATGCTGCAGGTGATTGTGTCGGTAAATTACAACTAGCACATGTTGGTTCTAAAGAAGGGATGGTTGCTGTTGAACATATGTTTGACCAAACGCCTTTACCAATAAATTATCAAATTATGCCTAGATGTATATATACACAACCAGAAGTTGCTTCGTTAGGTTTGAATGTCGAAGAAGCCAAAGCAGAAGGTTACAAAGCTAAAGCAGTAAAAGTGCCATTTAAAGCAATTGGCAAAGCTGTTATCGAAGATACTAAAAACCAAAGTGGCTTTTGTGAAATCGTGATTGATCAAGACCATGATACTGTATTAGGTATTAATATGATAGGACCGCATGTAACTGAATTAATCAATGAAGCATCATTGTTACAATTTATGAATGGCTCAACATTAGAACTTGGTTTAACAACACATGCTCACCCGTCACTGTCAGAAGTATTAATGGAGTTAGGCTTAAAGGTTGAAAATCGATCAATTCACGTTTAACAAGGAGGAAGAAATTTCATGTTTGATTATAAAGATGTAGGTCTTTCAACAGAAGACTTAAAATTAATGTATAAATGGATGGACTTAGGTCGTAAATTAGATGAACGTATGTGGTTACTTAATCGTGCCGGTAAAATACCTTTTGTCATAAGTTGTCAAGGTCAAGAAGCAGCACAAATAGGTATGGGCTTAGCGATGAAAGATGGTGATATTTCTGCACCTTATTATAGAGATTTAGCACTTGTTACTTACTTAGGAATGTCACCTCTTGATACAATGCTTTCTGCATTTGGTAAACGTGACGATATTAATTCAGGTGGTAAACAAATGCCAGCACACTTCAGCAATAAAAAAATTGGCATATTATCACAAAGTTCGCCCGTAGGTACACAGGTCTTACAAGGTGTGGGAGCTGCATTATCATTAAAAATGGATAAACAAGCTAATATTGCATTAGCAACTTTAGGTGAAGGTACTTCTAACCAAGGAGACTTTCATGAAGGACTTAATTTTGCAGGCGTTCACAAACTTCCATTTATTTGTGTTATTGAAAATAACAAATATGCTATTTCTGTGCCAGAGTCATTACAATACGGTGCGGAAAAATTATCTGATAGAGCTATCGGATACGGTATTCACGGTGAACGTGTTGATGGTAATGATCCAATTGCAATGTATAAGGTAATGAAAGAAGCAAGAGAACGTGCGTTAAATGGTGGCGGCTCAACACTCATCGAAGCAATGTGTACACGTATGACAGCACATTCTTCTGATGATGATGACAGTGGCTATCGCTCTAAAGAAGAGTTAGATAGTTTGAAAACAGAAGATTGTAATGCATCATTTAGAGCATTTTTATTAAATGAAGGCATCATCGACGAACAATGGTTAGAAGATTTAGAGCAAGAACATAAATCGATTGTCAATCAAGCAACAAAAGAAGCAGAAAAAGCACCATATCCATCTCCAGAAGAAACTTATAGTTATGTCTATGAAGAAGGGAGCGTCAACAATGGCTAAATTAACTTACTTAGCAGCTATTCATCAAGCTATGGACCAAGCTATGGACCAAGATAACAATGTATTTATATTAGGTGAGGATGTTGGTTTAAAAGGTGGCGTTTTTGGTGCTACATTAGGTCTGCAACAAAAATATGGCAGCGAACGTGTCATCGATACACCGTTAGCAGAGTCTAACATTGTAGGAACTGGTGTAGGTGCAGCAATGATGGGAAAACGCCCAATTGCAGAAATACAATTTGCTGAGTATATTTTACCAGCTACCAATCAAATTATGAGTGAGGCAGCTAAAGTTAGATATCGTTCTAACAATGATTGGAGTTGTCCTTTAACAATACGCGCGCCATTTGGTGGTGGTATTCACGGTGCCTTATATCATTCACAAAGTATCGAGAGTGTCTTCGCTTCTACACCTGGTTTAACAATTGTTATTCCTTCAAATCCTTATGATGCAAAAGGGTTATTATTAGCATCAATTGAATCCAATGATCCCGTACTCTACTTTGAACATAAAAAAGCGTATCGTTTATTGAAAGAAGAAGTGCCTGAAGATTATTACACAGTGCCAATTGGTAAAGCTGATGTTAAACGACAAGGTAATGATATTACTGTTTTCACTTATGGTTTATGTGTAAATTATTGTATTCAAGCCGCTGACATGCTTGCCGAAGAAAATATAAGCGTTGAAGTTGTTGATTTACGTACAGTTTACCCACTAGATAAAGAAACAATTATCGCAAGAGCAAAAGAAACAGGAAAAATCTTACTCGTTACAGAAGACAATTTAGAAGGTAGTGTAATGTCAGAAGTAGCAGCTATAATCGCTGAAAATTGCTTGTTTGATTTAGATGCGCCAATTATGCGTCTTGCAGGACCAGATGTACCATCTATGCCATTTTCTCCACCGTTAGAAGATGAATTTATGATGAATCCTGACAAAATACAAATAAAAATGCGAGAACTAGCAGAATACTAAGGAGGCCGCACAATGGAAATTAAAATGCCTAAACTAGGTGAAAGTGTGCATGAAGGTACAATTGAACAATGGTTAGTATCGGTCGGTGACACTGTAGAAGAATATGACCCGTTATGTGAAGTTATAACAGATAAAGTTACTGCGGAAGTGCCATCGTCATATGCCGGAACTATTACAGAAATTACTGTGAATGAAGGTGAAGTTGTAGAAGTTGGAGCAGTGATCTGTCACTTGGCAGTAGAAAATGAAGCGTCTACGGAAGAAGCATCAACTACAGCTAATAATGAAGAGGTTACAACATCAACACCTACTGAAACTCCATCTGAAACAGAGTCAGTTCAACAAGATTCTACTAAACCGAATAATAATGGGCGCTTTTCACCTGTAGTATTTAAACTTGCATCTGAAAATGAAATTAACTTATCACAAGTTGTAGGGACTGGATTTGAAGGACGTGTCACGAAAAAAGATATTGAAAAGGCCATTAAGGAAGGTACAGCTAAAGAGGCTTCGAATTTTGTTAATGCGCCGACGCCAACTGTCGATGACCAAAGCAGCATAGCTACACAACAGGCTGGTTCCTCTATTCCAGTAAATGGTGTACGTAGACAAATCGCGCAAAACATGGTCAATAGCGTTAATGAAATTCCACATGCATGGATGATGATTGAAGCAGATGCTACTAATCTAGTAAATACGAGAAATTATCATAAAGAAAGTTTTAAAGCAAAAGAAGGTTACAATATTACATTCTTTGCATTCTTTGTAAAAGCTGTTGCAGAGGCATTAAAAGCATTTCCGTTGTTAAATAGTAGCTGGCAAAATGATGAAATTGTTATTCATAAAGATGTGAATATTTCTATTGCAGTTGCTGATGAAGATAAATTATATGTACCTGTAATTAAAAATGCTGATGAAAAATCAATCAAGGGTATTGCTCGCGAAGTAAATGATTTAGCCCAAAAAGCACGCTATAAAAAATTACGTAGCGAAGATATGAAAGGTGGTACATTCACCGTTAACAATACTGGAACATTTGGTTCAGTATCATCGATGGGCATTATTAATCATCCACAAGCAGCAATTTTACAAATTGAATCAATTATCAAAAAGCCTGTCGTAATTGATGATATGATTGCTATTCGAAATATGGTTAATTTATGTTTATCTATTGATCATCGTATTTTAGATGGCTTACAAGCTGGTAGATTTATGAATTATGTAAAATCACGTATCGAACAATATTCAATTGAAAACACAAGTATATTTTAAGCAAAACTAATTAAAAAATCTTTATTGGAGCGAGATTAAGAAACGATACAAATTGTTCTTCTATCTCACTCCTATTTTTATGCATGTGAAACACGCGGGTTGAACAATTACCAAGAAATTAGTAAAATAATGATATTAATAAAGATATGGAAGGTGACCTGGTTATGGATTTAAATTTCGATTTATATATGAATGATGTCGTAGACCAAGCTAGAAACGAAATGGTCGAAGCGGGATATGAACAATTAACGTCTGCTGAAGAAGTAGATAAAGTATTACAACAAGATGGCACTACTTTAGTAATGGTAAACTCAGTCTGCGGATGTGCAGGTGGTATGGCTCGTCCAGCAGCCGCTCATTCTCTACACTATGATACGCTCCCGGATCGCCTAGTGACTGTTTTTGCTGGTCAAGATAAAGAAGCAACACAACAAGCACGTGATTACTTCGAAGGTTATGCACCTTCAAGTCCATCATTTGCATTAATTAAAGATGGACAAATTACTGAAATGATAGAACGTCATCAAATAGAAGGTCACGATGTGATGGATGTTATTACGCAATTACAATCTTTATTCGATAAATACTGCGAAGAAAGATAAAGAGGCCAAATATCATGCCACGTTTAAATCCATATAAAATAGGATTTAGGACGATAAAGACGGCCATTGGAATGGCACTAGGAATTATTATTGCACAACTGTTAGGGTTAGATAATTTTTCTTCTAGTGCCATTTTAGTTGTACTTTGCATAAAGCATACAAAAGTTCATTCTGTACAAGCAATAGCTTCACGTTTTGTATGTTGTACGCTAATATTGATATTTGGTTCAATTATTTTTAATTACTTCGGACAACACGCACTAATACTAGGTCTTATCGTACTGTTTTTTATACCGCTAACAGTAGTTTTAAAGGTTCAAGAAGGTATAGTAACCAGTTGCGTAATCTTGCTTCATGTCTTTAACGCACAAATTATTGATATAAATTTATTTTTCAATGAGATTTTATTATTAATTGTAGGTTTAGGTATAGCCTTTTTAATGAATATGATTATGCCAAGCTTAGATAAAAATTTAAAACAATATAAGCATGAAATTGAAGATTATTTTACAGAAGTTTTTAAAACATATAGCGAAGTATGTAGAGATCCGAGCCGTTCATTAGATTTATCGTTTTCTCAAATCCAATTTACCATCAAAAAAGCAAAATCACTTGCTTTTAGAGATGTTAAAAATCATTTTGGCAGAAATGAAAACTCATATTATCATTATTTTGATATGCGTGAGGAGCAGCTTGATTTGTTACGCAGAATTCAAAACATGTTGCAAAATATAGAGTGTTCAGATTTATTATTAGACCAATTAAGTAACTTATTATTAGAAATAGCCGAAAATGTGAATAGTAATGATTATACTTTACTGCGTTTACATTCATTATATGAAATTCGACTTGAATTAGACAAAATGCCTTTACCACAATCACAAAACGCATTACAAACAAGAGCTAGTCTTATGCAGTTGTTAAATGAATTGGAAGAATATTTACTAATCAAATCAGATTTCGGATCTTTAAAAATGCATCATGAATCACACAGTGCATAAAAAGAACCTAAGTGAGTAACATTAACTCACTTAGGTTCTTTTTAATTACTATCCCATCATTGGAGCAAAACTTGATAAAATCAAAGCTAATACTACTGCAACGAGCATGACCACAATGATAACTCTTAATACTTTATTATTATTCACTTAAAATTCCTCCGTAAAACTTATAATATCTTATCCACAATACATAGTTTACTCTAATTGTTAATATAAACATATTTTATAATAGATTGCTGATGAATGGAAGTAATCAAATATGTTTCGTAAATGACTAATTTTGTTTACACTTAACAATAATGACTATAATACTAATACTATGCAGAAACACATATTTTAGGAGTGGAACTATGATCAATCAAGAACGTTTAATTAATAATTTTTTAGATTTAGTTAAGATTAATTCTGAATCGGGATATGAAGCATCGATTCAAGAATATTTAAAATCATACTTCCGACAATTACATGTGCAAGTCACAGAAGATAACGCCGGGTCATACGAATATCTCGGAGCCAATAATTTAATTTGTACATTAGCACCATATAATGCACATGACAATAGCGATAAAATTTACTTTACTAGTCATATGGATACCGTGGCACCAGGTAAAAACATCAAGCCAGTAATAAGTGAAGACGGATATATTTATTCTGATGGTACTACAGTTTTAGGCGCAGATGATAAAGCTGGCATAGCTGCAATCTTAGAATTAATACATACATTACAAGATTATGATATTGCACACGGACAAATACAGTTTATTATAACTGTAGGTGAAGAATCTGGGCTAGAAGGCGCTAAAGTATTAGATAGTACATTATTAGATGCAGAATACGGTTATGCAGTAGATGCCAGCGTTCCTGTCGGTACTACTGTTATAGGTGCCCCGACACAAATGAAATTAGTAGCAACAATACATGGTAAAAAGGCACATGCAAGTACACCAAATAAAGGAATAAGTGCTATTAACATAGCTGCAAAAGCCATTAGCAATATGCATTTAGGTCAAATTGACCATGAAACGACAGCAAATATTGGTCGTTTTGAAGGTGGCTCTGCAACAAATGTCGTTGCAGATAAAGTAACTTTACAAGCAGAAGCACGTTCCCATTCTCCACAAAAAGTAGAAGCTCAAATTAATCATATGAAAAAAATATTTGAAGCGACCGCTATGAATTACGGAAGCTCAGCAACAGTAGAGACATACCAAACCTACACAGGTTTTAAAATTGATGACCAAAGTAAAGTTACACAAGTAGCACAGTCCAGTGCAACACAATTAAATTTAGAACCACAAACAGTTATTGCTGGAGGTGGATCCGACGGTAATATTATTAATGGCTATGGTATTCCTACAGTGATTTTAGGTGTTGGTTATGAATTTATACACACAACTGAAGAACGTATGGAGATAAAATCGTTAACAGCATTAGCTCAGCAGTTACTTAAAATCACACAAATTGCTAATCAAGGTTAGAAACTCATTTAGTGATGTGATTACTGCTTTGTGATACAATAAACATGTAAACTTTAATAAGAGAGGTTAGTAATATGACACAACAAATTGGTGTAGTAGGTTTAGCAGTAATGGGTAAAAACCTTGCTTGGAATATTGAATCACGTGGTAATAGCGTTTCAGTATTCAATCGTTCATCTGAAAAAACAGATGAAATGGTAAAAGAATCCGAAGGTAAAAATATCCATCCAACATATTCAATTGAAGAGTTTGTTAATTCTTTAGAAAAACCCCGCAAGATTCTATTGATGGTTAAAGCTGGTCCAGCTACAGATGCAACAATAGATAGCTTATTACCGTTATTAGATAACGACGACATTCTTATTGATGGTGGTAATACAAACTATCAAGATACAATTAGACGTAATAAAGCTTTAGCTGAAAGCGGCGTTAACTTTATTGGTATGGGTGTATCAGGTGGTGAAGTAGGAGCATTAACAGGTCCTTCTTTAATGCCAGGTGGACAAAAAGAAGCATTTGATAAAGTAAGTGATATCCTTGAATCTATCTCAGCAAAAGCTAAAGATGGCGCACCATGTGTTGCTTATATTGGCCCTAATGGCGCTGGCCACTATGTAAAAATGGTACATAATGGTATCGAATACGCTGACATGCAATTAATTGCTGAAAGCTATGCAATGATGAAAGATTTATTAGGAATGTCTCATGAAGAAATTTCTAACACATTCAAAGACTGGAATGCAGGAGAACTTTCTAGTTACTTAATCGAAATCACTGGTGATATCTTCACAAAACTTGATGAAGGTTCTGATGAAGCACTTGTTGAAAAAATATTAGATACTGCTGGACAAAAAGGTACTGGTAAATGGACATCTATTAACGCATTAGAATTAGGTATTCCATTAACAATCATCACTGAATCAGTATTTGCAAGATTTATCTCTTCTATAAAAGAAGAACGTGTAAATGCGTCTAAACAATTAAATGGTCCTAGTGCAAACTTTACAGGTAATAAAGAGGAATTCCTTGAAAAAATTCGTAAAGCTTTATATATGAGTAAAATTTGTTCATATGCACAAGGTTTCACACAAATGAAAAAAGCTAGTGAAGACAACGACTGGAATTTAAAATTAGGCGATTTAGCTATGATTTGGAGAGAAGGTTGTATCATTCGCGCTCAATTCCTACAAAAAATTAAAGATGCGTATGATAATGATTCAAACTTACAAAATTTATTACTAGATCCATACTTTAAAGATATCGTAACAAATTATCAAGATGCACTACGTGATGTAGTTGCAACTGGTGTGCAAAATGGTGTACCAACACCTGGTTTCTCAGCAAGCATTAACTATTATGATAGTTACCGCTCTGAAGACTTACCAGCAAACTTAATCCAAGCACAACGTGACTATTTTGGTGCACACACTTATGAACGTAAAGACCGTGAAGGTGTTTACCATACACAATGGATTGAAGACTAATTATATTTAGCATAAGCACTCATTGAGAGTGCTTTGCTTTTCAACATATATGGAACCGATTACATTTCTTAAACTATTTTTATATAATTAATGTTTCAATCCATATCTATAAATATTTTAATTAATCTATTTTAAAACGGAGGTCTAAAATGACGACTAAAAAATGGTGGAAAGAAGCAGTTGCCTATCAAGTTTATCCAAGAAGTTTTAATGACTCAAATAACGACGGTATAGGTGATTTAAATGGACTAATTGCTAAATTAGATTATTTAGTAGACTTAGGGATCGATATTATTTGGTTATCCCCAATGTACAAATCGCCAAATGATGATAATGGTTACGATATTAGTGATTACTTTGATATTATGGATGAATTTGGTACTATGGCTGAATTTGATGCTTTGTTAGAAGCTGTGCATAATAAAGGGATGAGGTTAATTCTAGATTTAGTTGTTAATCACACTTCCGATGAACATCCATGGTTTATCGAATCACGTTCCAGTAAAACTAATGCTAAAAGGGATTGGTATATTTGGCAAGATCCACAACCAGATGGTAGTGAGCCAAACAATTGGGAAAGTATTTTTAATGGTTCTACATGGGAATATGATCAAAAAACTGAGCAATATTATTTCCATTTATTCAGCAAAAAACAACCTGATTTGAATTGGGAAAATCCAGAAGTGCGACAAGCTGTCATTTCAATGATGAATTGGTGGTTTGATAAAGGAATTGATGGTTTTAGAGTAGATGCAATCACTCATATTAAAAAGTCATTCGACAAAGGCAATTTACCAACAACGAATCAGCAGAAATTTGCACCAGCTTTTGATGCTGCAATGAATCAACCAGGTATTCATACATGGTTACAAGAAGTCAAAGAGGGTAGCTTAGATCATTATGATATTATGACTGTTGGTGAAGCTAATGGTGTTAGCCCCGCTGATGCACACCTGTGGGTTGGTGAAAATGAAGGTAAATTCGATATGATTTTCCAATTTGAACATTTAGGATTATGGCAAACAGGGGAAAGTAGCTTTGATGTATTAGCATATAAAAATGTTTTAGCTACATGGCAAAAACGTCTAGAAAATAACGGTTGGAATGCCTTATTTATCGAAAATCATGATCAACCACGCCGAGTATCAACTTGGGGAGATGATCAACAATTTTGGTATGAATCTGCAACAAGCCATGCAATCGTCTATTTCCTACAACAAGGGACACCATTCATTTATCAAGGACAAGAAATAGGTATGACTAACTATCCTTTCGAGCATATTGAAACCTTTAATGATGTTGCAGTTATAAATGAATATAATATTGTTAAAGCTCAAGGTGGCGACACAGAAGCCTTGTTACACAAACATAAAATGGAAAACAGAGATAATGGTCGGACACCTATGCAGTGGAACACTGATAAACATGCTGGCTTTTCAACTGCTGAACCTTGGTTCCCAGTAAATCCAAACTATAAAGATATTAATGTGGCACAACAACTTGAAGATCCAGATTCAATTTTAAATTTCTATAAGGACTTAATTAAAGTTAAAAAGTCGGATGATGTGTTCACTTATGGTCAGTTTGACTTAGTTGATGAAAATAATAGTCAGGTTTTTGCTTATACTCGTAAATTAAATGACATAACTTACTTAATAGTTGGAAATTTAACTGATAAAAATGCGCAGTTATCGCTAGATAATAATAGTAATAAACCACAAACAATATTACATAATTATGATGGTGATATTGATTTACAAAATTTACGACCTTTTGAAGCAGCAGTAATTAAATTATAATGGTAACAGGGAGTGGGACAGAAATCTGATTTTGAAAAAATGATTTCGTCGTCCCACCCCGGCAAGGATGACTAGCGTTGAAAAAAGCTTGGTTTAAAGCGCATTT
>ERZ1023497.9-NODE-9-length-141361-cov-58.831493_pt1 | contig 141361 bp, 128 predicted proteins | sample MGYA00380543_ERZ1023497 | MGnify/ENA primary metagenome ERZ1023497 (study PRJEB33173, sample SAMEA4830384) | metagenome | study: EMG produced TPA metagenomics assembly of the PRJEB25223 data set... | reverse complement strand
TTGATTGTTGGTATTATCAATCATGAACTAGGATTCTAGTTTTGCAGGAAGTCTACTATTTTCCTTATTGTCTGTAAGTCTACTGACCTTGTTGTTTATCCCAGTCATGGTTTCTAGTTCGGGCTCAGAGTTTCAAAGTGGATGGCAAGAGCATCAATTGATTGCTGAGAAGGTTAGTAAAACACTTGACAAGACATTTGATAAGGATGTCAGAGAAATTCCGACCAGTCAGTTTTATCAAAAATTTGTAGATGAGATGGGAAGGACTTACTCAGGAAATTTGATCCTCCAGGAGCTGATAACTGTGAATGGAGCTTATAAAGCTACTTATATCGGTGAACTCTCTAGCAACTAATCATTCTTTAAAATGATGACCAATAAGAGGCTTGATTTGGTGAATCAAGTCTTTTTTCTCTCTTTTACTGCCATTTGTGATAAAATAGTATAGAACGATTTTTTACATGAATGATAAAACAGAGGTAAATATGACAATCGGTATTGATAAGATTGGTTTTGCGACCAGTCAATATGTCTTGAAATTACAAGACTTAGCAGAAGCGAGGGGAATTGACCCTGAAAAATTAAGTAAAGGACTCTTACTCAAGGAATTGAGTATTGCGCCCCTAACTGAGGACATCGTGACCTTGGCGGCCAGTGCTAGTGACTCTATTTTAACTGAGCAAGAAAGACAAGAAGTTGACATGGTCATTGTGGCGACCGAGTCAGGAATTGACCAGAGTAAGGCTGCGGCCGTCTTTGTGCATGGCTTGCTGGGCATCCAGCCCTTTGCTCGTAGTTTCGAGATTAAAGAAGCCTGCTACGGAGCGACTGCTGCCCTCCATTATGCCAAATTGCATGTGGAAAATTCTCCGGAGTCCAAGGTCTTGGTCATTGCCAGTGATATTGCCAAATACGGTATTGAAACTCCAGGAGAACCAACTCAAGGTGCTGGAAGTGTAGCTATGTTGATTACACAAAATCCACGCATGATGGCCTTTAATAATGACAATGTAGCTCAGACCCGTGACATCATGGATTTCTGGCGACCAAATTACTCGACAACTCCTTATGTAAATGGTGTCTATTCTACCCAACAATACTTGGATAGTTTGAAAACGACTTGGCTTGAATATCAAAAACGCTACCAGCTTACTTTGGATGATTTTGCGGCTGTTTGTTTCCACTTGCCTTATCCTAAATTAGCGCTAAAAGGCTTGAAAAAAATCATGGATAAGAGCCTGCCTCAAGAGAAAAAAGACCTCTTACAAAAGCATTTTGACCAGTCTATTCTCTACAGTCAAAAGGTGGGGAATATCTACACAGGTTCACTTTTCCTTGGACTTTTGTCTCTCTTGGAAAATACAGATAGCTTGAAAGCTGGGGATAAAATCGCCCTTTATAGTTACGGAAGTGGAGCTGTGGCTGAGTTCTTCAGTGGTGAATTGGTTGAAGGATATGAAGCTTATTTGGATAAAGACCGCTTGAACAAGCTCAACCAACGAACTGCCTTATCCGTTGCAGACTATGAAAAAGTCTTCTTTGAGGAAGTAGACTTGGATGAAACAAACTCTGCCCAGTTTGCTGGCTATGAAAATCAAGATTTTGCCTTGGTTGAAATTCTCGACCACCAACGCCGTTATAGCAAGGTTGAAAAATAATGAAGATAAGTTGGAATGGATTTTCTAAAAAATCATACCAAGAGCGCCTCGAGCTGTTAAAAGCTCAGGCGCTCCTTAGTCCTGAGAGACAAGCTAGTCTGGAGAAGGATGAACAGATGAGCGTGACTGTGGCAGACCAGCTGAGTGAGAATGTAGTGGGAACTTTTTCTCTGCCTTATTCACTGGTTCCAGAGGTACTTGTCAACGGTCAGGAATACACCGTTCCCTATGTGACAGAAGAACCCTCTGTGGTTGCGGCGGCCAGCTATGCCAGCAAAATCATCAAGCGTGCAGGTGGTTTTACTGCACAAGTCCATCAGCGACAGATGATTGGGCAGGTAGCCCTTTATCAAGTTGCTAATCCTAAACTAGCGCAAGAGAAGATTGCCAGCAAGAAAGCGGAGCTCTTGGAGCTTGCCAATCAAGCCTATCCTTCTATCGTTAAACGTGGGGGTGGGGCGCGTGATCTGCATGTCGAGCAGATAAAAGGTGAACCAGACTTTCTCGTTGTTTATATTCATGTCGATACCCAGGAAGCCATGGGTGCCAATATGCTCAACACCATGCTGGAAGCCTTGAAACCAGTCTTAGAAGAACTCAGTCAGGGACAGAGTCTCATGGGAATCCTGTCCAACTACGCGACCGATTCTCTGGTGACTGCAAGCTGTCGCATCGCCTTTCGCTACTTGAGCCGCCAAAAGGATCAAGGACGAGAGATTGCGGAGAAAATTGCGTTGGCTAGTCAGTTTGCGCAGGCTGATCCTTACCGAGCTGCTACTCATAATAAAGGAATTTTTAATGGTATTGATGCGATTTTGATTGCCACTGGTAATGACTGGCGTGCCATCGAAGCTGGGGCCCATGCCTTTGCCAGTCGAGATGGATGTTATCAAGGTCTTAGTTGCTGGACGCTGGACCTTGAAAGAGAAGAATTGGTCGGTGAGATGACCCTGCCCATGCCTGTAGCGACTAAGGGTGGCTCTATCGGCCTCAACCCACGTGTAGCTCTCAGTCATGATCTACTAGGAAATCCTTCTGCCAGAGAATTAGCCCAGATTATCGTGTCCATCGGTCTTGCCCAAAATTTTGCAGCCCTCAAAGCCTTGGTAAGTACGGGCATCCAGCAAGGCCACATGAAACTACAGGCCAAATCCCTAGCTCTCCTAGCTGGGGCTAGTGAATCTGAAGTTGCTCCCCTAGTAGAGCGCCTCATCTCAGATAAAACCTTTAACCTAGAGACAGCCCAGCGCTATCTCGAAAATTTAAGATCATAAAAACTCAGACGAATCGGTCTGAGTTTTCTTGTGTTTAAATACTTCTTCCTGGTAATAGTGTAACTGGTAAGAAGTAACCAGTTGTGGCGACTTCCTTGCCTTCAATCTTTTGCAAGAGAAGATCAATAGTGAGACAAGCAATCTCTTCCAAAGGTTGCTTGATAGTAGCCAATTGAGGGTAGTAATTTTCGATAAAGTAGGTCCCATCATAGCCGATAACCTTGAGCTCTTTTGGGACAGAAATGCCCAATTCTTGAGCGATTTTAATGACCAGAATAGCTGTCAAATCATCCGAAGCAAAAATGGCATCTGGTTTTTCCCGGGTCAAGATATTCTTGATTTCCATTTCTTTTCTGACGGGAGAAAAGTCACTGGAAACATTGATAATAGGAGCTTTTGGGAGTACGGATGCAAAACCAGCGTGGCGCAGTCCGGTTGGCGAATTGGAATTGTCATTCCCTGTAATCATGATGATAGACTGGGCACCTGTCTTGACCAAGGTTTGGGCAGCAAGAACCCCACCAGCATAGTTGTCAGAGGAGACAACAGGGATGTCTGGCGATAGGTTTCGGTCAAAGGAAATAATCGGCGCTGTCACACGATTGTAGTCTTCGATTCCTAGGTTGTGACTACCAGAAATGATGCCGTCCACCTGATTGGCTTCCAACATTTCGATGTATTCGCGTTCCTTCTCAGAATCATGTTCACTGTTGCAGATGATGGTCTTGTAACCATTTTTGAAGAGTTGGTGTTCCAATTTATCAATCAATTCTGCATAGAAAACATTGGAAATATTGGGGAAAATCAAGCCGATTAACTTAGCTGATTTTCCTTGCAGACTACGAGCCAGGTTGTTGGGTTTATAGCCCAATTCTCGCATGGCTTCATTGACTTTTTGGATGGTTTTCTCAGATAGATACCCTTTTTTATTGATAACCCGAGAAACGGTAGTAGGACTGACGCCTGCAAGTTTGGCGACATCAGTTAGTTTTGTGACCATAATCTAATTCATAGTAAGTTCCAGTTGGGTTTCCAGATTTGATCAGGATACCATTTTGGTCCGCATGTGGGAAGACACGACCAGAAAATACTTTTTCTCCTTTATTGATGAAAATTTCAAAGACAGAGTTATCGATGAAGATTGTAGCAGTAGTAGCCTGATTCTCGATAGGGCAAGAACGAGTTGTCCCAAATTCTTGGGCATACTGTTCTCCAGCCTGGCTACGATCCACTGTCACTTGACCGTTTACAAGGTCAAAGTTGATTGCAAGTCCCTTACCTTCTTTATCAGCAAGTAAGACAATCTCGCTCTGGCTATTAGCTTCCAAGTTGAGTTCAAGTTCGTAAGTGTTCTTGGTTTGGGAACGGTTTGAGAAGGCTTCTTCAGAAGCACGAAGGTCCTTAATAGCAGCGACTGGATACTGGTAGAGCTTGTCGTCTTTGATAGTGAGTTCCTTGACCAAAGAGAAGGTTCCTTGGTGGTCAAAACGGTCAGATGGGTAAGAAACATCTGGCAAACCAAGCCAGCTAACTGCTAGAGCACGCCCATCAGGAGCGTTGAAGGCTTGAGTTGCATAGACTTCGAAACCGTAATCCATGTTTTGAAGTTGAGACACATCTACCATTTTGGCATTTTTAGGGTCAAAGGAAGCCCCAATCTTATACATATTTGGAAAGATATTATCGTAGTCTAGAACTTTCTTATCCAATCCTTGTGGACAGTAGAGAAGGACAGGCTGTTCCTCTACAAAGACCAGATTAGGACATTCCATCATGTAGGCAGTACGGTCGTTAGCAAAGTCAAGGTCGCCAACTGCTTGCCAGTTTGTGTAGTCGTTATTGACAGCCTTGTAGAGACGGACGAAGCCTTTTTTCTTCAAGTCCTGTCCACCGACGACAGCATAGTATTGACCTTTAAAGTTAAAAATTTGTGGATCGCGGAAGTGGTCAGTAGAGTCTGCTGGCTGGTCAATCAAGATCTTGTCAATCTTTGTAATCTTACCCTCCTTGTCCATCAAAGCACCGATTTGGTATGGGTGACGGATCCAGTTTTCATCGCGAACATTTCCTGTATAAAATAGGAATAAGTTATCGCCAAATTGCATGGCAGAACCAGAGTAGGCACCGTGACTATCTAATGGAGTATCTGGCAAAACTTTGACTCCAGTTTCTCTAAAGTGAACCAAATCATCACTTTCTAGCTGTGCCCAAGATTTTAAACCGTGGGCTGCACCAAAAGGAAAATTCTGGTAAAAGAGGATCCACTTGCCATCAAAGTAAGAAAAGCCATTTGGGTCGTTGAGAAGTCCTGTTTTTGGCTCAACATGGTAATGAGTATGCCATGGAGATTGTGCCATATTTTCCTTTATATGTTGAATTTCTTCTTGCGTCCAATCTTGATAAAGTCTGTAACGACGCTCAGTTGTCCATTCCATTCATTCCTCCAAAAATCTTATCACTTTTAATAGTAACTGTTTTCGATAAAAAATGCAAGCCTTTTATATTAAAAAAGAGAAAAAACTGTCAAACGATTATCATAAAATAAATACAGGAAATCAATCAAATTTTTACGAAAATGTGAAAGATAATGAAATAAAATACTTTTTAACCAAGGTTTCAAACTTATTTTTCAAGGAATTCCTGATGAAACAGTCAAAAACAATCAATCTAAAGCTTGCCCACTAAGTGGATAGAATATTTTTCTGCAAAACGCTTGACATATTTTTAAAACATGATAAAATAATAGTCGTAAGGGCGAATAAAATCGCTTTCAAACAAGAACAAAATGTTATATAAGGAGATTTTTGCAAATGAACAATCAGGAAATTGCAAAAAAAGTCATCGATGCCTTGGGCGGACGTGAAAATGTCAATAGTGTTGCCCACTGTGCGACTCGTCTACGTGTCATGGTCAAAGATAAAGAGAAAATCAATAAAGAAGTGATTGAGAACTTGGAAAAAGTTCAAGGTGCTTTCTTTAACTCAGGGCAATACCAAATTATCTTTGGTACAGGTACAGTTAACAAAATGTACGATGAAGTTGTTGTACTTGGCTTACCAACATCATCTAAGGATGACATGAAAGCAGAAGTTGCTAAACAAGGGAACTGGTTCCAACGTGCTATCCGTACTTTCGGTGATGTTTTCGTTCCAATCATCCCAGTTATCGTAGCGACAGGTCTCTTCATGGGTGTGCGTGGTCTTTTCAACGCTCTTGAAATGCCACTTCCAGGTGACTTTGCAACTTACACACAAATCTTGACAGATACAGCCTTCATCATCTTGCCAGGTTTGGTTGTGTGGTCAACCTTCCGTGTATTTGGTGGAAATCCTGCCGTTGGTATCGTTCTTGGTATGATGCTTGTCTCTGGCTCACTTCCAAACGCTTGGGCAGTTGCTCAAGGTGGTGAAGTAACAGCGATGAACTTCTTTGGTTTCATCCCTGTTGTTGGTTTGCAAGGTTCCGTTCTTCCAGCCTTCATCATCGGGGTTGTCGGAGCTAAATTTGAAAAAGCTGTCCGCAAGGTTGTTCCAGATGTCATTGACCTCTTGGTAACACCATTCGTGACACTTTTGGTCATGTCTATCCTTGGACTCTTTGTCATTGGACCAGTTTTCCACGTTGTTGAAAACTACATCCTTATTGCTACAAAAGCGATTCTTAGCATGCCATTTGGTCTTGGTGGTTTCTTGATTGGTGGGGTTCACCAATTGATCGTCGTGTCAGGTGTGCACCACATCTTCAACTTGCTTGAAGTGCAATTACTTGCTGCTGACCATGCTAACCCATTCAACGCTATCATCACAGCTGCTATGACAGCTCAAGGTGCTGCTACTGTTGCGGTTGGTGTTAAAACAAAAAATCCAAAACTGAAAACACTTGCTTTCCCGGCTGCTCTTTCTGCCTTCCTAGGTATTACAGAGCCTGCTATCTTCGGGGTGAACTTGCGCTTCCGTAAACCATTCTTCCTTTCATTGATTGCTGGTGCAATCGGTGGTGGATTGGCTTCTATCCTTGGACTTGCTGGTACTGGTAATGGTATCACCATCATCCCTGGTACAATGCTTTATGTTGGTAACGGACAACTTCCACAATACCTTCTTATGGTAGCTGTATCATTTGCCCTTGGTTTTGCTCTTACTTACATGTTTGGTTACGAAGATGAAGTAGACGCAACTGCAGCTGCAAAACAAGCTGAAGTGGCTGAAGAAAAAGAAGAAGTTGCGCCAGCAGCTCTTCAAAATGAAACACTTGTAACTCCTATCGTTGGTGATGTTGTCGCTCTTGCTGATGTCAATGACCCAGTCTTCTCAAGTGGAGCTATGGGACAAGGTATCGCTGTGAAACCAAGCCAAGGCGTGGTCTATGCACCAGCTGATGCTGAAGTTTCAATTGCCTTTCCAACAGGGCACGCTTTTGGTTTGAAAACAAGAAATGGTGCTGAAGTTTTGATTCACGTTGGTATTGACACTGTATCTATGAACGGTGACGGTTTTGAAGCAAAAGTTGCTCAAGGTAATAAGGTGAAAGCTGGCGATGTTCTTGGAACATTTGACTCAAACAAAATCGCTGCAGCTGGACTTGATGATACAACAATGGTTATCGTTACAAATACAGCTGACTACGCTTCAGTAGCTCCAGTCGCAACAGGTTCAGTTGCGAAGGGGGATGCTGTGATCGAAGTGAAAATCTAATCAATCCTCTCTAATGTGAAAACGAACAAATGACATGTTTGTTCGTTTTTATTAGATAGTAAGATTTACAGAGGAAAATCTAAAAAATAGAGACATTTAGACTTTCGAAGTATGCTATAATAAAGAAAATAAAAACAAGAGGTTTATCATGACAAAATTATATGGAAGCTTGGAAGCGGGCGGTACAAAGTTTGTCTGTGCTGTCGGTGATGAAAACTTTAACGTCGTAGAAAAAACACAATTTCCAACAACAACTCCAATCGAAACAATCGATAAAACCATTGAGTTCTTCTCAAAATTCGATAACCTTGCTGGTCTTGCAGTTGGTTCATTTGGGCCGATTGATATTGACAAAAACTCAAAAACTTATGGCTTTATCACGACGACTCCAAAACCAAACTGGGCAAATGTGGACTTGCTTGGTGCCCTTCGTCGCGCCCTAAACGTGCCAATGTACTTCACAACAGACGTAAACAGCTCTGCTTACGGTGAAGTGGTTGCCCGTAACAATGCTGGTGGTCGTATCGAAAACTTGGTTTACTACACAATCGGTACAGGTATCGGTGCAGGTGTCCTCCAACGTGGTGAGTTTATCGGTGGTGTGGGTCACCCTGAAATGGGTCATTATTATGTTGCTAGACACCCAATGGATATTGAAAAAGAGTTTAAGGGTGTTTGTCCTTTCCATAAGGGATGTCTAGAAGGTTATGCAGCTGGTCCAAGTTTGGAAGCTCGTACAGGTGTACGTGGGGAAAATATTGAACTCAACAACCCTGTTTGGGATGTTCAAGCCTACTATATCGCTCAAGCTGCGGTTAATGCGACAGTGACTTTCCGCCCAGACGTGATTGTCTTTGGTGGAGGGGTCATGGCTCAACAACATATGCTGGACCGTGTCCGTGAGAAATTTACATCTCTTCTTAATGGTTACCTACCAGTACCAGATGTGCGTGACTATATCGTGACGCCAGCAGTCGCAGGAAATGGTTCTGCCACACTTGGGAACTTTGTTCTTGCAAAAGAAGTTTCAAAATAAAGCACAAAATCCGCTTGGGAAACCAAACGGATTTTTTACGTGTCAAAGCATTTGCCAGAAAAAGTCAATAATATAGGTCAGACCGTAGGTATAAACCACGAGGGTAAAGGGTTTGGTCAGAATGATGATGGTCATGTAGCGCTTGAAACTCATCTTGGTCAGGGCAGCCAGCATACAGAGAAAGTCAGCTGGGCTAATGGGCCAAATCATCATAAAAATAAAGAAGCGGTCAAAACGATTGCCCTTATCTAGCCAGCCGATGTACTTGTCGTAGGTGCGCTTGCTGACGACAGATTGGACAAAGGCAGCTCCGTATAGGCGCACCAGATAAAAGATAATGGCACAGCCAATCACGATGCCGATATAGTTGTAGATAGTCCCGATGATGTGCCCGTAGATAAAGACCCCAGCCACCGAGGTCAAGGCCCCTGGAATGATAGGGACGACAGTCTGTAAAATCTGTAAAAAGATAAAGAGAGGTGGACCCCAGATGCCTGCCTGCTGGATAAAGGCAGAGAGGGTTTCCTTGGATTGTAAAATCCCAGCCTGATAAGCCCAAATACAGAAAATCAAACTCCCAACCCCACCGACAATCGATGAGATATTGATAACTCGCTGCAGAAGGGGAGAAACAGCTTTCATTTGTTTATCCTGTGACATGTAAACTCCTCATAGATAGTATATTTCTACTATACCATATTTTGGAGGAGAAAGGGGGAATGAGTCTTTTTTGATAAGGAATAGAAAGTAAATAGCCCTTCGAGACTTAGAATAGGTCTGTCAACTAAAGGTTATATGCATTCTAGGTTTCGAATAATCGCAATTCCATAAATTTAAAAGCATTCTAAGTTTCGAATAGCTTATCTGAGATAATTTTGAGGCATTCGCGCTTTCGAATAGTCATTTTCCCTAAAGTTTAGATGTATTCTGAAGCTAGAAAGACTAAAATCTAAAAGTAGTAAGAGTCTCTCTCTGATGGACGTAATTTATGGCTAGTATGAATCCTTTGAATTGTTAGTTAATTTTAATATTAATCAGTTCTGAAATAATTACTAAATATAGTTAGATGGTGAATTAATTATTGCTAAATTTCAAGTTCAAGTTAGTCATCCAGAAGTCTTCTCTGGGGGACTTGTAGTTCAAGCATTTTTTAGGATAGTTGTTAATCCACTTTTCGATGAATGCGACTTCCTTTGTAGTCGTTTTCTTAGTTCCCTGAGGTAACCATCTATGAATGAACTTGTTGTGATTTTTATTAGATCCTATAGTGGTGTGCATAATAGATATAATAGATTGAAACTAGAATAGTACGCATCTACTTCTAAAACATTGTTAGAAATCGATTTGACTGTCCCGATCTATTTGTCCTGTTTTTATTTCATTTTACTATATAATCCTTAGAAAACATATCGGACAAGCGGTTGAATTCTGTTCCGTCCATTAGTAGATAAAGGATTACTCCTTCTTGAAATGACAGATGAACTTGTTTCTTATAAAAATGTTGTCTGAAACTATTAGCCTTTTTCCAGAAGTTTTAGAGGAAGAAAACTTTACGAGGAAAAAGGAGTTACTCAAATAACAATTCAGGATTAAAAATAGACAGTTGAGGAGCGGAAGGTATAAATTAAGTTTGCTACTGTATAATGGATTTATCACTAATACTCTTCGAAAATCTCTTCAAACCACGTCAGCTTCGCCTTGCCGTAGATATAGTTACTGACTTCGTCAGTTCTATCCACAACCTCAAAACAGTGTTTTGAGCTGACTTCGTCAGTTTTATCTGCAACCTCAAAGCTGTACTTTGAGCAGCCTACGGCTAGCTTCCTAGTTTGCTCTTTGCTTTTCATTGAGTATAAAAGTGCTCCAGGCCATATTTTACACAGCAATAGTCTTCTAAAAATGGACAGAAATCATTGTAAAGGCTATCAAAAAGGAGTATAATGAGTGCAAGAAATTTCGGAGGTGAAAGATGCTAGAAGTAAGAAGTCTAGAGAAAAGTTTTGGATCCAAGCAAGTTTTGTTTGGTATTGACTTTCAAGCGCGACCAGGTCGTATTTTGGGACTAGTCGGAAAAAATGGTGCTGGAAAAACAACGATTTTCCATAGTATTTTGAAATTCCTAGAATATCAGGGAGAAATCGGTCTGGATGGTCAGGATATTCGTCAGGAGACCTATGCTCGGATTGGTTATCTGCCTGAAGAACGCAGTCTCATGCCTAAATTGACAGTTCTTGAACAAGTTCGCTACTTGGCGACTCTAAAAGGCATGGATGCCAAAGAAGTCAAAGAAAAACTCCCTCAATGGATGAAGAGGTTGGAAGTGAAAGGAAAGCTGACAGATAAAATCAAGAGTCTGTCAAAAGGAAATCAGCAGAAGATTCAGCTCATTATTACTCTGATTCATGAACCAGACCTGATTATCTTGGATGAGCCTTTTAGTGGATTGGACCCAGTTAATACAGAATTGCTCAAACAAGTCATTTTTCAGGAAAAAGAGCGCGGAGCAACCATTATCTTTTCTGACCATGTCATGACCAATGTTGAGGAACTTTGTGACGATATTCTGATGATCCGAGATGGCCGTGTGGTCTTGCACGGACCAGTTCAGGATGTCCGCAATCAATACGGGAAAACGCGTCTCTTTGTTTCAAGTGAACGAAGCAAGGAAGAATTGGAAAATCTTCCTCATGTCAAACAGGTGAGCTTGACCAAACAAGGCAGTTGGAAATTGATTTTGGAGGATGAGAGCGCTGGAAGGGAACTCTTCCCAATCTTGACTCAAGGTCAATATATCGCAACATTTGACCAACAAGCGCCAACTATCGATGAAATCTTTAAACTAGAATCAGGAGTGGAAGTATGAGAAATATGTGGGTTGTAATCAAGGAAACCTATCTTCGACATGTCAAGTCATGGAGTTTCTTCTTTATGGTGATTTCGCCGTTCCTCTTTTTAGGAATCTCTGTAGGAATTGGGCATATCCAAGGTTCTTCTATGGCTAAAAATAATAAAGTGGCAGTAGTGACAACAGTGCCATCTGTAGCAGAAGGACTGAAGAATGTAAATGGTGTTAACTTCGACTATAAAGACGAAGCAAGTGCCAAAGAAGCAATTAAAGAAGAAAAATTAAAAGGTTATTTGACCATTGATCAAGAAGATAGTGTTCTAAAGGCAGTTTATCATGGCGAAACATCGCTTGAAAATGGAATTAAATTTGAGGTTACAGGTACACTCAATGAACTGCAAAATCAGCTTAATCGTTCAACTGCTTCCTTGTCTCAAGAGCAGGAAAAACGCTTAGCGCAGACAATTCAATTCACAGAAAAGATTGATGAAGCCAAGGAAAATAAAAAGTTTATTCAAACAATTGCAGCAGGTGCTTTAGGATTCTTTCTTTATATGATTCTGATTACCTATGCGGGTGTAACAGCTCAGGAAGTTGCCAGTGAAAAAGGCACCAAAATTATGGAAGTCGTTTTTTCTAGCATAAGGGCAAGTCACTATTTCTATGCGCGGATGATGGCTCTGTTTCTAGTGATTTTAACGCATATTGGGATCTATGTTGTAGGTGGTCTGGCTGCCGTTTTGCTCTTTAAAGATTTGCCATTCTTGGCTCAGTCTGGTATTTTGGATCACTTGGGAGATGCTATCTCACTGAATACCCTGCTCTTTATTTTGATCAGTCTTTTCATGTATGTAGTCTTGGCAGCCTTCCTAGGATCTATGGTTTCTCGTCCTGAGGACTCAGGGAAAGCCTTGTCGCCTTTGATGATTTTGATTATGGGTGGTTTTTTTGGAGTGACAGCTCTAGGTGCAGCTGGTGACAATCTCCTCTTGAAGATTGGTTCTTATATTCCCTTTATTTCGACCTTCTTTATGCCGTTTCGAACGATTAATGGCTATGCGGGGGGAGCGGAAGCATGGATTTCACTTGCTATTACAGTGATTTTTGCGGTGGTAGCAACAGGATTTATCGGACGCATGTATGCTAGTCTCGTTCTTCAAACGGATGATTTAGGGATTTGGAAAACCTTTAAACGTGCCTTATCTTATAAATAGAAGAGCCTTGCGAAAGCGAGGTTTTTAAAGGTGAAAAGGGTGGAATCACGAACCTAATTATGTACACATTATGTAAACAAGTTGCTTGAAAACTCAATTGTATAGTGAACTGAATCTGGAATAGGATAATATTACTTCTAAAACATTCTTACAAATTGATTTGAATTCCAAAATCCCATCGTTCCGTTCTTATTTCATTTTGCGATATAGTGAAAGGAAATAAGTCAACTCACAAAAAACGCATAATATCAAGGATTTTTAACACTTGATACTATGCGTTTTCTAATTTTAAAGACTTTTTGCCTGGTCTCTTTTGTTCTATGAGTATGTTACATATCTAGGTAAAAATTATTTAAAGCAAATTAACCTTATTTCTCAAGATGTAGTAGGTTCCGAGATAAAAGATAGCTATGAATATGAGTTCTTTAACAATGGCTATACCTGCTCCCATATAGAAATGGTCATTGAGTCCTACCAGTGAATTGACATAGAAATTAGAACTAAGATTGAAGAAAAGTTCAATAAATCCAATGACGATTTGGATACCAATGTAGGCTGCAACAGCGAGTGCTGTACGGTATTCATTGAAAAGCTGTCCAATGGAAATAGCCAGGTAGATGCAGAGGATTCCTGAAATGGTATTTAGTAGGAAGGATATACCTGTAAGAAAGATCTGAGGGAGATGTGTTTCTACAAATGTAATCACATAAGAAAGAGGAATCCATTCTGGAGCTGTTAAAGCCAGAATAATAACAGCACTTAGAGCCAATACAGCGGTGCTAATCAATGACCAGATAAAGGCACCGATTAGTTTGGCTGTGATGATATGGTGTTCAGAAACTGGCAAGGTCAAAGTCAGATAGCCTTGTCGGTCGTAGACACTACCTTTGAAGCGTTTAATAATCAAGAAAATGGTTGAAATCGCAAGTGTAAGCATCAAGCCACCAAAGACTGTAGCTAGAAAAAGTAGCATAGTAGCCTGACTTTCTTGGTAAGGTAGATTTTTAAAGCCTTGTGTCTGTATTCCGATGAGGGCAGAAAGGACTAGCACGGCTGCGTAGAGGGCTAAATACCACTTGTTAACATTTTTAAATTCGTAGTGAACTAAATTCCAAAACATAAATAATCTCCTTTGCTTAGGCCTTAAATTCCTGACGGAAGAGTTGGTCAATGGATTCACCTGACTCGTAGCGAATATCATCTACATTTCCTTGACGGACGACTTTTCCGTCTTTTAGGAAGACAATTTCATCCAAGATTGGCTCGATATCAGAAATCAAGTGGGTAGAAATCAAAACGGTAGAAGTTGGTGAGTAGTTGTTGATAATGGTATTGAGGATATAAGCACGGGCTGCTGGATCCACCCCACCAATGGGTTCATCCAAAACATAGAGACGAGCATCACGGCTCATAACCAAAATCAGTTGAACCTTTTCTTTGTTTCCTTTTGATAGTTTCTTGAGACGACTATTTTCATCAATGCCCAGGTCTGCAAGTAGATGATGAGCGCGTTCAAGATTGAAATCTTTATAGAAGGTCTTGAAGTAGGTTAGGGCTTCTTTGACCTTCATTTGCTCATTGAGATAGGTCGTATCAGGCAAATAAGCTACAACGGCCTTGGTTGCTGGGCTTGGGTCCATGTCGTTGATGAGGACACGTCCTTGATCTGGTTGTAAGAGGCCATTAATTAGTTTAATCAGGGTTGTTTTTCCTGAGCCGTTTGGCCCAAGAAGGCCGACAATTTTTCCAGCTGGAATGTCAAGAGAAACATTTTCAAGGGCTGGTGTTGCTCCATATGATTTGGATACATTTTCAAATGCTAGTAATGACATAGGCTTAAACTCCTTTAATATAATCACTGACTACGCCTGGTAGTTCTTCTTTTTCATAGCCAAAATGGGTCATGGAGGAAACGAAGTGTTCCAATTCTTCTTCTGATAATTGTTTGCGTGACTGAGCGATTAGCTCCTTATCCTTAGTCACAAATCGTCCAGTTGTTCGCTTGCTGTAGACAAATCCTTCTCGTTCAAGGTCTGATAAGGCTCTTTGGATGGTATTGGGATTGACACCAGCCTCGCTAGCTAGCTCCCTCACGGTTGGAAGTTGTTGATTGGGTTCCAGTGTATGGGAAACAATCTGAAGCTTGATTTTCTCCATAATCTGTAAATAGATGGGTTTTTTGTTGTCAAATGTCCAGGACATCTTAGTCTCCTTTCTCTTATTCTTTTGTCTTAATTAAATAATACAACAAAACAAAAAACTTGTCAAGCAAAAAGAAGAATTGTTTTGGGAATCGCTTAAAAAATGGTATAATGAAAAGAAAACGATAAGGAGGGAAAGGATGCGTTGTCCAAAATGTGGGGCTACCAAGTCAAGTGTTATCGATAGTCGCCAAGCAGAAGAAGGGAACACCATTCGTAGAAGACGTGAGTGCGACGAATGCCAACACCGTTTTACAACCTACGAACGAGTAGAAGAAAGAACCTTAGTGGTTGTTAAAAAAGATGGTACACGGGAACAATTCTCCAGAGATAAAATCTTTAATGGGATTATCCGCTCAGCCCAGAAACGTCCTGTGTCAAGTGATGAAATCAACATGGTAGTCAATCGTATCGAACAGAAACTCCGTGGTCGAAATGAAAATGAAATTCAAAGTGAGGACATTGGTTCACTCGTCATGGAGGAGTTGGCTGAATTGGACGAGATTACCTATGTACGTTTTGCTAGTGTCTATCGTAGTTTTAAGGATGTCAGTGAGTTAGAGAGCTTGCTCCAACAAATCACCCAGTCCTCTAAAAAGAAAAAGGAAAGATAAATGAAGCCAATTGACCGTTTTTCTTATCTACAGAATAATCGGGTGTCGCAAGATACCTCATCTCTGGTACAGTGCTACCTCCCGATTATCGGTCAGGAGGCACTGAGCCTTTATCTTTATACGATTAGTTTTTGGGATAATGGTAGAAAGGAATATCTTTTTTCAAGTATCCTCAATCATCTCAACTTTGGGATGGATAGACTGATAAAATCATTGAAAATCTTATCTGCTTTTAATCTCTTGACTCTCTATCAAAAGGGGGATGTTTATCAGCTAGCCCTCCATGCTCCTCTATCTAGTCAAGACTTCTTGAGGCATCCTGTTTATCGCAGACTCTTAGAGAAAAAGATTGGCGATGTAGCTGTGGAGGATTTGAAAGTTGAAAGTGCTGATGGTGAAGAAATACCTGTCTCACTCAATCAAGTCTTTCCAGAATTGGCAGAACTAGGCAGTCAAGAAGACCTTGGTCTCAAGAAGAAAGTGGCTAATGATTTTGACTTGGAACATTTTCGCCAGCTGATGGCTCGAGATGGACTTCGTTTTGCGGATGAGCAGTCCGATGTCTTAAACCTCTTTGCTATTGCCGAGGAGAAGAAATGGACTTGGTTTGAAACCTATCAATTGGCCAAGTCAACAGCTGTTTCTCAAGTTATTTCAACCAAACGCATGCGTGAAAAAATTGCTCAAAAACCAGTTTCCTCTGACTTTAGTCTTAAGGAAGCGACCATTATCAAAGAAGCCAAAAGTAAAACTGCCCTGCAGTTCTTGGCAGAAATCAAGCAAACACGCAAGGGAACCATTACCCAAACAGAAAGAGAACTCTTGCAACAGATGGCTGGCTTGGGTTTGCTGGACGAAGTCATCAATATCATTCTTTTATTGACCTTTAATAAGGTCGATTCGGCAAATATCAATGAGAAATATGCCATGAAGGTAGCCAATGACTATGCCTATCAAAAGATTCATTCGGCAGAAGAGGCAGTCTTGCGCATCCGTGAGCGAGGACAGAAAGCAAAAACACAAAAACAGAATCAGACTGCCCCAGTAAAAACCAATGTTCCTAAATGGAGTAATCCTGAATATAAGAATGAAACCAGCGAGGAAACTCGTCTGGAACTAGAACGTAAGAAGCAAGAACTATTAGCTCGATTAGAAAAAGGAGGAGATTAGATGGAAAGTGTCGGAGACGTACTCAAACGTCAACCCAGCCGTTTTTATTATCAAGATTTGGTCCAGAAAATCATGAAGGACCCTGATGTTGCGGCTTTTATCCAGCAAGAATCCTTGACTCCAGAGGAATTAAATCGCAGTATCTCCAAGTTTAATCAGTACATCACCGAGCGTGACAAGTTTCTCCGTGGGGATACGGATTATATTGCCAAAGGCTACAAGCCGATTTTGGTTAAGAATCATGGCTATGCAGATGTTTCATATGAAGAAACTCCTGAGCTAATCGCGGCTGAAAAAGAAGCGGCTATTAAGAACCGTCTCAAGTTAATCAATCTACCAGCCAGTCTCAAGAAAGCTAGTTTGGCTCAAGTTGACTTGGATGATTTGGGGCGCTTACCAGTTTTTGAAAAGCTACTAGCCTTCGTGGAGCAATATCCAGCTATTCGAAAAGGTCTTTACTTATATGGAGACTTTGGTGTGGGTAAAAGTTTCATGGTGGCGGCCTTAGCTCATGATTTATCAGAAAAACGTGGTGTTTCATCAACTCTCCTCCACTATCCTAGCTTTGTCATTGATGTCAAAAATGCTATCAGTGATGGCAATGTTAAGACCTTGGTGGATGAGATTAAGCTGTCTGAGGTCCTGATTTTAGATGATATTGGCGCCGAGCAATCAACCGTTTGGGTGCGTGACGAAATCCTGCAGGTCATTCTCCAATATCGGATGCAGGAAAATTTACCGACCTTTTTCACCTCTAACTTCAACTTTGAAGATTTGGAGAAGCATTTCGCTAAAGGGAAAAATGGAAATGACGAAACCTGGGAAGCCAGACGCGTCATGGAACGCATCCGTTATTTGGCTGAGGAGACTCGTTTAGAAGGAGTAAACCGTCGATGACAGAAACCATTAAATTGATGAAGGCTCATACTTCAGTGCGCAGATTTAAGGAGCAAGTCCTTCCTCAGGAAGATTTGACTGAAATCCTGACAGCAGCCCAGATGGCATCATCTTGGAAGAATTTCCAATCCTACTCTGTGATTGTGGTACGAAGTCAAGAGAAGAAAGATGCCTTGTATGAATTGGTACCTCAAGAAGCCATTCGCCAGTCTGCTGTTTTCCTTCTCTTTGTCGGAGATTTGAACCGAGCAGAAAAGGGAGCCCGACTTCATACCGACACCTTCCAACCCCAAGGTGTGGAAGGTCTCTTGATTAGTTCGGTCGATGCAGCTCTTGCTGGACAAAATGCCTTGTTGGCAGCTGAAAGCTTGGGCTATGGTGGTGTGATTATCGGTTTGGTTCGATACAAGTCTGAAGAAGTGGCAGAGCTCTTTAACCTACCTGACTACACCTATTCTGTCTTTGGGATGGCACTGGGTGTGCCAAATCAAACTCATGATGTGAAACCGAGACTGCCACTAGATAATGTAGTCTTTGAGGAAGAATACCAAGAACAGTCAACTGAGGCAATCCAAGCTTATGACCGTGTGCAAGCTGACTATGCTGGAGCGCGTGCGACCACAAGCTGGAGTCAGCGTCTAGCAGAACAGTTTGGCCAAGCAGAACCAAGCTCAACTAGAAAAAATCTTAAACAGAAGAAGTTATTGTAGAAAGTGAGAAATTATGGCCCTACCAACTATTGCCATTGTAGGACGTCCCAATGTTGGGAAATCAACCCTATTTAATCGGATCGCTGGTGAGCGAATCTCCATTGTAGAAGATGTCGAAGGAGTGACACGTGACCGTATCTATGCAACGGGTGAGTGGCTCAATCGCTCTTTTAGTATGATTGATACAGGAGGAATCGACGATGTAGATGCTCCTTTCATGGAACAAATCAAGCACCAGGCAGAAATTGCCATGGAAGAAGCAGATGTTATCGTTTTTGTCGTGTCTGGTAAGGAAGGAATTACTGATGCAGACGAATACGTAGCTCGTAAGCTTTATAAGACCCACAAACCAGTTATCCTCGCAGTCAACAAGGTGGACAACCCTGAGATGAGAAATGATATCTATGATTTCTATGCTCTCGGTTTGGGTGAACCACTGCCTATCTCATCTGTCCATGGAATCGGTACAGGGGATGTACTAGATGCTATCGTAGAAAATCTTCCAAATGAATATGAGGAAGAAAATCCAGATGTCATTAAGTTTAGCCTGATTGGTCGTCCAAACGTTGGAAAATCAAGCTTGATCAATGCTATCTTGGGCGAAGACCGTGTTATTGCCAGTCCTGTTGCTGGAACAACTCGTGACGCTATTGATACCCACTTTACAGATACAGATGGTCAAGAGTTTACCATGATTGATACGGCTGGTATGCGTAAGTCTGGTAAGGTTTATGAAAATACTGAGAAGTACTCTGTCATGCGTGCCATGCGTGCTATTGACCGTTCAGATGTGGTCTTAATGGTCATCAATGCGGAAGAGGGGATTCGTGAATACGACAAGCGTATCGCTGGATTTGCTCATGAAGCTGGTAAAGGGATGATTATCGTGGTCAACAAGTGGGATACGCTTGAAAAAGATAACCACACTATGAAAAACTGGGAAGAAGATATCCTTGAGCAGTTCCAATACCTGCCTTACGCACCGATTATCTTTGTATCAGCTTTAACCAAGCAACGTCTCCACAAACTTCCTGGGATGATTAAGCAAATCAGCGAAAGTCAAAATACACGTATTCCATCAGCTGTCTTGAACGATGTCATCATGGATGCCATTGCCATCAACCCAACACCGACAGACAAAGGAAAACGTCTCAAGATTTTCTATGCGACCCAAGTGGCAACCAAACCACCAACCTTTGTCATCTTTGTCAATGAAGAAGAACTCATGCACTTTTCTTACCTGCGTTTCTTGGAAAATCAAATCCGCAAGGCCTTTGTTTTTGAGGGAACACCGATTCATCTCATCGCAAGAAAACGCAAATAAAAAATTAGAATCTGGAATGACAGTTCCGGATTTTTTTGATATAATAAAATGATAGAAAACGCTATCAAAAGAAGGGGGATGTCGGTGATGGAACATTTGTTTAAATTCTTACTTTTAGCACCGTACTTTTATTTTGATAACTGGATTGAAAAGGCCAACAGAAATAGTAAGTTTTTTCCAATTTTTTATTATTTTTACTGGTTTTACATCCCCTTCTATTCTCTTTTTAGCCTTGCTTGGACAGTTGTTTCAGTTCTGTTTTTCAATACCGTCTTGAGAAATGTGACAGATATCAAGTTATGGGGCATTTGGTTTCTTTTTATTCTGCTAGCTATTGGTATGAATTGGTTAACTTATTCCTGTTTCAAAGAAATGTTTCGCTTGAGACAGGAACTAGGGAAGTCTAAGGGTGGAAGGCATTGATTTATATCGGTTTCTATTTGTAGGAGGTGGCTTATGGTACCTCTAAAATCATTTATTACACGCTATTCCAAGGTTTATATTGGTAATAACATTTAATAGAACGAAACTAAAGAAAACAATTTAAAAGAGGAGGTTTGTGATGGAACACTTGTTTAAAATGATAATCTTATTACCCTGTTTTTACTTTTTCAGCTGGATTGACAAGGATAATAGAGAAAGTAAATTTTTCCCAATTTTTTACTATTTTTACTGGATTTACATCACCCTCTATGCTCTTTTTAGCCTTGCTTGGACAGTTTTTTCAGTTCTGTTTTTCAATATCGTCTTGAGAAATTTGACAGATATCAAGTTATGGGGTATTTGGCTATTATTACTACTTATCGCTTTTGCTAGTGACTGGTTAGACTATATCTGTTTCAAAAAAATGCTTGACTTGAGACGGGAACTAGGGAAGTCTAAAGGCGGAAGGCATTGATTTATACTCTTCGAAAATCTCTTCAAACCACGTCAACGTCGCCTTGGATTATATATGTAACTGACTTCGTCAGTCTTATCTACAACCTCAAAGCAGTGCTTTGAGCAACTTGCGGCTAGTTTCCTAGTTTGCTCTTTGATTTTCATTGAGTATTATATTACTTTCTATTTGTAGGAGGTGGCTTATGAAGATTCCTCTCTTAACTTTGGCAAGGCATAAATTTGTTTATGTCTTGCTTACTTTGCTTTTTCTTGCTTTGGTTTATCGTGATGTTTTGATGACTTATTTCTTTTTTGATATTCATGCGCCCGATCTAGCTAAATTCGATGGACAAGCAATTAAAAATGACTTATTAAAATCAGCATTAGATTTTCGTATTCTCCAGTTCAATCTAGGTTTTTATCAATCATTTATTATTCCAATCATCATTGTTTTGCTAGGTTTTCAATATATTGAGCTGAAAAATAAAGTTTTACGATTGAGTATTGGAAGAGAAGTGAGTTATCAAGGGTTAAAAAGAAAGTTGACTTTGCAAGTTGCAAGTATCCCTTGTTTGATATATTTAGTGACTGTGCTGATAATTGCAATTATAACCTATTTCTTTGGGACTTTTTCTCCTCTTGGATGGAATTCTCTATTTTCTGATGGAAGTGGTTTACAAAGACTCCTAGATGGAGAGATAAAAAGCTATTTGTTCTTTACTTGTGTCCTACTAATCGGTATTTTCATCAATGCAATCTATTTTTTACAAATAGTTGATTATGTGGGGAATGTGACTCGTTCGGCAATCACCTATTTGATGTTTCTTTGGCTTGGTTCTATGCTGCTCTATAGTGCCTTGCCTTACTATATGGTTCCTATGACGAGTTTGATGCAAGCTAGCTATGGGGATGTAAGTTTGATGAAACTCTTTACTCCTTATATCCTTTATATTGTCCCTTATATGGTGCTTGAAAAATATGAAGATAATGTTTAAGAATTTTAACAATATTTTGCTAAAGAGAAAGATCGTTTTACTACTTCGTATAGTTCTGATGATGATTTTGATAAACTATCTATTGTCAACAGCGGTTCAAAAGCAGGATGCTGTTATCTTTTTCAAGAGAGAATTGATTTCAATATTTTCCTATAATGACTATTCTGAAGCGAATTTAGAAATCCCCAAACTCTTGTTAAACCTTTCGCTTTTCATGGTAGGATGGCTCTCTGTCATTTTACTTGAAAGTGATTTGGCAGACCATTACCATCACTTGATTCGCTATCAATCAAGCTCCTTTTTCGATTATACAAGGAAACGATTGGTTGTCATTTCTAAATTTTTTACTCAAGATTTGTTTGTCTGGTCTCTTGGTTTACTTCCTCTAGGAATTCATTTCAAAACAGTCGCACTTTTCTTTTTACTTGCTCAGTTAATGATGTTGTACTTACTACTGTCTTATCTGATAGCACTGATTAGTGCGGGCGCTGGTTTTTCCTTTTTTCTCTATTTTTTAGCATTTGTGGGACAAGAATGGATGATGGATCATATTGTAACAGTGTATTTAGTACTCTTAAGTTTATTAGTTATGTTGATTGTTAGTCGCTTGGAAGAGAAATTTAAGAAAGGATAAACGATGAGACTTGAAATTATAAATGGACAGAAAATTTATGGGAAAAGACCTATTTTAAATCAGTTGAATTTGGTGTTTCAATCAGGAAAAATTTATGGACTTAAAGGTGATAATGGATCTGGCAAGACGGTTCTTTTAAAGATACTTGCTGGTTATATTAAGCTTGACAAAGGAAAAGTTCTTCAAGATGGTAAAGTTTACGGGGTAAAAAATCATTATATTCAGGATGCAGGAATTTTAATTGAAAAAGTCGAGTTTTTATCTCATTTATCCCTGAGAGAAAATTTGGAACTGTTAAGGTATTTTTCATCTAAAGTTACGGAAAAAAGAATTGCCTATTGGATTCAATACTATGATTTACAGGAATTTGAAGACATTGAATACCGTCATTTATCCTTAGGAACAAAGCAAAAAATGGCCTTGATTCAAGCCTTTATTTCCTCTCCTTCTATACTCTTTCTCGATGAACCTATGAATGCTTTGGATGAGAAGAGTGTGAGGTTAACCAAACAGGTCATTTTATCTTACCTGAAAAAAGAAAATGGTCTGGTTATCCTGACGTCGCACATATCGGAAGATATTTCAGACCTTTGTACAGATGTATTAGTTGTCGAAAATGGACATATACAAATGTAAAGGATATACAATCCTAGGAGATGGCTTATGGCACATCTAAAATCATTTATTACACGCTATTCCAAGGTTTATATTGGTTTAGTTCTGCTGATCTGGCTGTCTTTCTTCTTTATCCCTTGGGATAAACCACTTCTGGGGATAAGGATTGACATCTTCATCATACAGAAAATCTTGCTAGCTTTTGGAATTCTGTCCATTCTCATGGCCTTGCTGTCCAAGAAAGTCAGTCTCTTTGTTTTTGGACTGATTTGCTGTCTTTCTCTTTGGATTAACTTATTTATCACATTTGCCATTTTGCCGATTTTTGGCAATTAAACAGTCATAAAAGTCGGAGAGGTTAGCTTGAAAACTAACCTCTTTTTCCTTTTCAAAATGGGGATTCTTCCTTGAAAATAATCAGTAATTGTGCTAAAATTAAAGGAACATTCTAAAATATTCGGAATTTAAAGTAAGGAAAAACATGGCTAATATTTTAAAAACAATTATCGAAAATGATAAAGGAGAAATCCGTCGTCTGGAAAAGATGGCTGACAAGGTTTTCAAATACGAAGACCAAATGGCTGCTTTGACTGACGACCAACTAAAAGCAAAAACAGTTGAATTTAAGGAACGTTATCAAAATGGAGAATCACTGGATTCATTGCTTTACGAAGCATTTGCGGTTGTCCGTGAAGGTGCCAAACGTGTCCTAGGTCTCTTCCCTTATAAGGTTCAGGTCATGGGGGGGATTGTTCTTCACCATGGTGACGTGCCAGAGATGCGTACAGGGGAAGGGAAAACCTTGACTGCGACCATGCCGGTATACCTCAATGCCCTTTCAGGTAAAGGGGTTCACGTAGTTACGGTTAATGAATACCTGTCAGAACGTGACGCGACTGAGATGGGTGAATTGTACTCTTGGCTTGGTTTGTCAGTAGGGATTAACTTGGCTACCAAATCTCCAATGGAGAAAAAAGAAGCCTATGAGTGTGATATTACTTACTCAACTAACTCAGAAATCGGATTTGACTACCTTCGTGACAATATGGTCGTTCGCGCTGAAAACATGGTACAACGTCCGCTTAACTATGCCTTGGTCGATGAGGTTGACTCTATCTTGATTGACGAGGCTCGTACACCTTTGATTGTATCAGGTGCCAATGCGGTTGAAACCAGTCAGTTGTATCACATGGCAGACCACTATGTAAAATCTTTGAACAAAGATGACTACATCATCGATGTGCAGTCTAAGACTATTGGTTTGTCTGATTCAGGGATTGACAGGGCTGAAAGCTACTTCAAACTTGAAAACCTCTATGACATCGAAAACGTGGCTTTGACCCACTTTATCGATAACGCCCTTCGTGCCAACTACATCATGCTTCTCGATATTGACTATGTGGTGAGCGAAGAGCAAGAAATCTTGATTGTCGACCAATTTACAGGTCGTACCATGGAAGGTCGTCGTTATTCTGATGGATTGCACCAAGCTATTGAAGCCAAAGAAGGTGTGCCAATCCAGGATGAAACCAAGACATCTGCCTCAATCACGTACCAAAACCTTTTCCGTATGTACAAAAAATTGTCTGGTATGACGGGTACAGGTAAGACTGAGGAAGAAGAATTTCGTGAAATCTACAACATTCGTGTTATTCCAATCCCAACAAACCGTCCTGTTCAACGTATTGACCACTCAGACCTTCTTTATGCAAGTATCGAATCTAAGTTTAAAGCGGTTGTCGAAGACGTTAAGGCTCGTTACCAAAAGGGTCAACCTGTCTTGGTTGGTACAGTAGCGGTTGAAACTAGTGACTACATTTCTAAGAAATTGGTTGCAGCTGGTGTTCCTCACGAAGTCTTGAATGCCAAAAACCACTATAGAGAAGCCCAAATCATCATGAATGCTGGTCAACGTGGTGCCGTTACCATCGCAACCAACATGGCGGGTCGTGGTACCGACATCAAGCTTGGTGAAGGTGTTCGTGAACTTGGAGGACTTTGTGTTATTGGTACAGAACGTCATGAAAGTCGTCGTATCGATAACCAGCTTCGTGGACGTTCAGGTCGTCAAGGAGATCCAGGTGAGTCACAATTCTACCTATCTCTTGAAGATGATTTGATGAAACGTTTTGGTTCTGAACGCTTGAAGGGAATCTTTGAACGTTTGAACATGTCTGAAGAGGCGATTGAGTCTCGCATGTTGACGCGTCAGGTTGAAGCAGCGCAAAAACGTGTCGAAGGAAATAACTACGATACCCGTAAACAAGTCCTTCAATACGACGATGTCATGCGTGAACAACGTGAGATTATCTATACTCAACGTTATGATGTCATTACTGCAGACCGTGACTTGGCACCTGAAATTCAGGCAATGATCAAACGCACGATTGGTCGTGTCGTTGACGGTCATGCGCGTGCTAAACAAGATGAGAAACTAGAGGCAATTTTGAACTTCGCTAAGTACAACTTGCTTCCTGAAGATTCTATTACGATGGAAGACTTGTCAGGCTTGTCTGATAAGGCCATCAAGGAAGAGCTTTTCCAACGTGCCTTGAAGGTTTACGATAGTCAGGTTTCAAAACTACGCGATGAAGAAGCAGTTAAAGAATTCCAAAAAGTTTTGATTCTACGAGTGGTGGATAACAAGTGGACAGATCATATCGATGCCCTTGATCAATTGCGTAACGCGGTTGGACTTCGTGGCTATGCTCAGAACAACCCTGTTGTTGAGTATCAGGCAGAAGGTTTCCGTATGTTTAATGATATGATTGGTTCGATTGAGTTTGATGTGACACGCTTGATGATGAAAGCACAAATTCATGAACAAGAAAGACCACAGGCAGAACGTCATATCAGTACAACAGCGACTCGCAATATCGCTGCTCACCAAGCAAGTATGCCAGAAGATTTGGATTTGAGCCAGATTGGACGCAATGAACTTTGCCCATGTGGTTCTGGTAAGAAATTTAAAAACTGTCACGGTAAAAGACAATAAAATGAGATAGTTTAGAGGCGGATATCTTGTGAAAAGTAAATTTTTACTGGGTATCCGTTTGCTTTATAAGGAGATGAGTTATGGTATTTACAGCAAAAAGCTCTAAAATAAATATAGAAGAAGTTCGTGCCTTGTCAAAATTAGAAGGTCAGGCTTTGGAGAGGAAATCACAGCGAGATCAAGAGCTAGAAGCCATTATACGTGGAGAAGACCAGCGAATTCTCTTGGTAATCGGGCCATGCTCATCTGACAACGAAGAAGCTGTCCTTGAATACGCTAAGCGTTTGGCAGTCCTACAAGAAGAAGTGGCAGATCGTATCTTTATGGTTATGCGTGTTTATACTGCCAAACCCCGTACCAACGGAGATGGCTATAAGGGCTTGATTCACCAGCCTAACGCGACAGAAGCGCCTAGTCTTATCAATGGAATCAAAGCCGCTCGCCATCTTCACTATCGTGTCATCACAGAAACAGGGATGACAACTGCTGATGAAATGCTTTATCCTGAAAACCTTCCGCTTGTAGATGATTTGATTTCTTACATGGCAGTTGGTGCCCGTTCAGTTGAAGACCAGCAACACCGCTTTGTGGCAAGTGGGGCAGGATTTTCTACTGGTTTTAAAAATCCAACCTCTGGAAATCTCAATGTCATGTTTAATGGGATTTATGCTGCTCAAAACAAACAAAGTTTCCTTTTCTTAGGAAAAGAAGTAGAAACAACTGGGAACCCGCTTTCACACGCTATTCTTCGTGGTGCTCTTAATGAGTATGGAAAAAATATTCCCAACTACTATTATGACAATTTAATTGATACCATTGCCCAGTATGAGAAAATGGGCTTGGAAAATCCTTTTATCATCATTGATACCAATCATGACAATTCTGGTAAGCAGTATATTGAACAGATCCGAATTGTCCGCCAGACCTTGATTAACCGTGCTTGGAATGAAAAAATTAAGCAGTTCGTTCGTGGTTTTATGATTGAGTCTTATCTGGAAGATGGTCGACAAAATGAGCCAGAAGTATTTGGTAAGTCTATCACAGACCCTTGCCTGGGTTGGGATAACACAGAAGCTCTTGTCAGAGAAATTTACAAAACGTTAGGAGAATAAGATGGCATTTATTGAAAAAGGTCAAGAAATCGATATGGAAGTCATCAAGGCTGAAACCCAATTGTCTGCGGAAGCCTTGAGACTCAAGGAAAGCCGTGACAGGGAATTGGCAGATATTATTTCAGGGGAAGATGACCGTATTCTCTTGGTGATTGGTCCTTGCTCTTCTGATAATGAAGAGGCGGTCTTGGAATATGCTCGCCGTTTATCCGCCTTGCAAAAGAAGGTAGCGGATAAGATTTTCATGGTCATGCGCGTGTATACTGCTAAGCCTCGTACCAATGGAGACGGCTATAAAGGATTGGTTCACCAGCCAGATACTTCTAAGGCTCCAAGCCTGATTAATGGCTTGCAGGCTGTGCGCCAGTTGCACTACCGCGTGATTACAGAGACTGGTTTGACAACGGCAGATGAGATGCTTTATCCGTCAAATCTGATCTTGGTGGATGACTTGGTCAGCTACCATGCCGTTGGAGCTCGTTCTGTGGAAGACCAAGAGCACCGCTTTGTGGCTTCTGGGATTGATGCACCAGTAGGGATGAAAAATCCAACCTCAGGAAATTTGGGTGTTATGTTTAACGCCATCTATGCTGCTCAAAACAAGCAAACCTTCCTTTATCATGGGCAGGAAGTTGAGACATCAGGTAATCCTTTGGCCCATGTTATCCTCCGTGGAGCAGTCAACGAGTATGGCAATTATATGCCGAATTACTACTATGAAAACCTACTCCAAGCCATTGAACGCTATGAAACCATGGGACTTGAAAATCCTTTTATCCTCATTGACACCAACCATGATAACTCAGGCAAGCAATATATGGAGCAGATTCGAATTGTTCGCCAGACCTTGCAGAATCGTGATTGGAATGAGAAAATTAAAAAGACGGTTCGAGGATTTATGATTGAATCTTACCTAGCAGATGGTCGTCAAAACCAACCAGAGATCTTTGGTTGCTCTATTACTGACCCTTGCCTAGGTTGGGAAAATACAGAGGCCTTGGTAGAAGAGATTTATGTTACCTTGACAAAATAAGTGAAAAGGATGGAGTTGGGGAATCTCAACTCCTTTTGATGAGAATGATAGTTGGACACGGAATTGACATCGAAGAATTGGCTTCGATAGAAAGCGCAGTTACACGACATGAAGGATTTGCTAAGCGTGTACTGACCGCTCAGGAAATGGAGCGCTTCACCAGTCTCAAAGGACGCAGGCAAATAGAATATTTAGCTGGTCGCTGGTCGGCTAAGGAGGCCTTTTCCAAGGCTATGGGAACGGGCATTAGCAAGCTCGGTTTTCAGGATTTGGAAGTCTTGAACAATGAACGTGGGGCGCCTTATTTTAATCAGGCACCATTTTCAGGAAAGATTTGGCTGTCTATCAGCCACACCGATCAGTTTGTGACAGCCAGTGTCATTTTGGAGGAAAATCATGAAAGCTAGTCCACATAGACCAACCAAGGCTCTGATTCATCTGGGAGCTATTCGACAAAATATTCAGCAAATGGGGGCTCATATCCCTCAAGGAACGCTCAAGTTGGCTGTGGTTAAGGCCAATGCTTATGGTCATGGAGCTGTTGCCGTTGCCAAGGCAATTCAAGATGATGTTGATGGCTTTTGCGTTTCCAATATCGATGAAGCTATTGAACTCAGACAAGCTGGACTCAGCAAGCCAATCCTCATTTTAGGAGTTTCTGAAATCGAAGCTGTTGCTCTAGCTAAAGAATATGACTTCACCTTGACAGTGGCTGGACTGGAGTGGATTCAAGCACTCTTAGATAAGGAAGTGGACCTAACTGGATTGACAGTCCACCTCAAGATTGATTCAGGGATGGGACGGATTGGTTTTAGAGAGGCAAGTGAGGTTGAGCAGGCTCAAGATTTGCTCCAACAACACGGTGTTCGTGTTGAAGGAATCTTTACCCACTTTGCTACTGCTGATGAGGAATCAGATGACTATTTTAATGCCCAGTTAGAACGGTTTAAAACTATTTTAGCTAGTATGAAGGAAGTTCCAGAGCTGGTTCATGCTAGCAATTCTGCAACGACTCTTTGGCATGTAGAGGCTATTTTCAATGCGGTTCGTATGGGAGATGCCATGTATGGTCTCAATCCAAGTGGAGCGGTCTTGGATTTGCCTTATGATTTGATACCGGCCTTGACCTTGGAGTCTGCTCTGGTTCATGTCAAGACAGTTCCATCTGGAGCTTGCATGGGCTATGGAGCAACTTATCAAGCGGATAGCGAGCAAGTCATCGCGACCGTGCCAATCGGGTATGCAGATGGATGGACAAGAGACATGCAAAATTTCTCTGTCTTGGTAGATGGCCAAGCTTGCCCAATTGTCGGCAGGGTTTCGATGGACCAAATCACTATTCGATTGCCTAAGCCTTACCCACTCGGAACCAAGGTAACCTTGATTGGCTCCAATGGGGATAAGGAAATCACTGCAACTCAGGTAGCGACCTACCGCGTAACCATTAACTATGAGGTGGTTTGCCTTCTCAGCGACCGTATTCCGAGAGAATATTATTAGAAAAGAAAGGAGTGGAGCATGAATCTACATCAACCCTTGCATGTCTTGCCTGGTGTGGGACCAAAGTCAGCAGAAAAATACGCCAAACTAGGAATTGAAAACTTGCAAGATCTCTTGCTCTACTTTCCTTTCCGTTATGAAGACTTCAAAACCAAGCAGGTGCTGGAACTAGAAGACGGTGAGAAGGCAGTTCTTTCTGGTCAGGTAGTGACTCCTGCTAGTGTCCAGTATTATGGTTTCAAGCGCAATCGCCTGCGTTTTAGTCTCAAGCAGGGAGAGGTCGTTTTTGCGGTGAATTTCTTTAACCAGCCCTATCTGGCTGATAAAATAGAGTTGGGAGCAATCCTTGCTGTCTTTGGAAAATGGGACCGCGCTAAGGCTAGTCTGACTGGGATGAAGGTTCTGGCTCAGGTAGAAGATGACCTCCAGCCTGTCTATCGTCTGGCTCAGGGAATCAGTCAGGCCAGTCTGGTCAAGGTCATCAAGACGGCTTTTGATCAGGGACTGGACCTCTTGATAGAAGAAAATCTGCCCCAGTCTTTACTAGACAAATACAAACTCATGTCCCGTTGTCAGGCAGTCCGAGCTATGCATTTTCCAAAGGATTTGGCAGAATACAAGCAGGCTCTTCGCCGTATCAAGTTTGAGGAACTCTTTTATTTCCAAATGCAGTTGCAGATGCTCAAGTCTGAAAATAGAGTTCAGGGAAGTGGTCTGGTTCTGAATTGGTCTCAGGAAAAAGTGACAGCAGTTAAAGCAAGTCTTCCTTTTGCCCTGACCCAAGCTCAGGAAAAGAGTTTGCAGGAAATTTTAACTGATATGAAGTCCGACCACTACATGAATCGTCTCCTACAAGGAGATGTGGGGAGCGGAAAAACGGTAGTCGCTGGCTTGGCCATGTTTGCGGCAGTGACAGCAGGTTATCAGGCTGCCCTAATGGTACCAACAGAAATCCTCGCAGAGCAACACTTTGAGAGTTTACAGAACCTTTTTCCCAATTTGAAACTGGCTCTCTTGACAGGTTCCTTGAAAGCTGCAGAAAAGAGAGAGGTCTTGGAGACCATTGCCAAGGGTGAGGCTGATTTGATTATAGGAACTCACGCTCTGATACAAGATGGGGTGGAGTATGCTCGTCTTGGTTTGATTATTATCGATGAGCAGCACCGTTTTGGTGTGGGGCAAAGGCGTATTTTACGGGAAAAAGGCGACAATCCAGATGTCCTCATGATGACGGCGACTCCCATTCCACGGACGCTTGCCATCACAGCCTTTGGAGATATGGATGTTTCCATTATCGACCAGATGCCAGCAGGTCGGAAGCCTATTGTGACGCGCTGGATCAAACATGAGCAACTACCTCAGGTCTTGACTTGGTTAGAGGGGGAAATTCAAAAAGGTTCCCAAGCCTATGTCATCTCTCCTTTGATTGAAGAATCAGAAGCTCTAGATTTGAAAAATGCCATTGCCTTATCAGAGGAGTTGACGACTCATTTTGCAGGCAAGGCAGAGGTGGCTCTTCTACATGGTAGGATGAAGAGTGACGAAAAAGACCAGATCATGCAGGATTTCAAGGAGAGAAAGACGGATATTCTGGTTTCGACGACGGTTATTGAGGTTGGGGTCAACGTTCCCAATGCGACTGTCATGATTATCATGGATGCCGATCGCTTCGGTCTCAGTCAACTTCACCAGCTTAGAGGTCGTGTCGGTCGGGGGGACAAGCAGTCCTACGCTGTTCTCGTTGCCAATCCCAAGACGGATTCTGGGAAAGACCGCATGCGCATCATGACAGAAACGACCAATGGATTTGTCCTTGCGGAGGAAGATTTGAAAATGCGTGGTTCTGGTGAGATTTTTGGAACCAGACAGTCAGGACTTCCAGAGTTCCAAGTGGCTGATATTATCGAAGATTTTCCGATTTTAGAAGAAGCAAGAAAGGTTGCTAGCTACATTAGTTCTATAGAAACTTGGCAAGAAGATCCAGAGTGGCGCATGATTGCCCTTCATCTGGAAAAGAAAGAACATCTGGATTAAGCTTTCTCTAAGGAAAACTTAAGCTAGTTTTTAGATTTGGCTCTTATACTAAAGTCATCAAAAAGAAACGAGGACTCTCATATGACAGTAACGATTAAAGTAAATTACCAAACCACTTTCCAAAAGAAGGAAGCAAAAAACTAGTATAAACAGAAGAGAGAGCGAAATGCTCTTTTTTCGTTTCTAAAACTACTTTCAGCCCATCATCCTAAAAGTAAAGAATCTAAATTCACTTTCTATTTACCCTTCTTTCTTGCATTGATTACATAGATATGCTACAGTTGTGGTAACGATTACAAAATAAAAGGAGCATGCTATGAAAAATCCAGCTTTGCTAGAAGAAATTAAGACCTATAGAGGAAGGGATGAGGTTCCGGAAGACTTTGATGATTTCTGGGATGGGGAAGTGAAAAATGTTTCCACGCTTCCATCCTACCACTTGGAGGAAAGAGATTTCCACATTCCTCAAGTCAAGTGCTATGAGTTAACATTTGAAGGAAGCAAGAAAGGAAAGGTCTATGCACGCATTGTTCTTCCAAAGAGTGAGGAGAAGGTTCCACTAATCTTCCATTTTCATGGTTATATGGGACGTGGCTGGGACTGGGCCGACATGCTGGGCTTCACCGTAGCTGGTTATGGCGTTGTTTCCATGGATGTGCGAGGCCAGTCAGGCTATTCACAAGACGGTTTGCGTTCTCCTTTAGGAAATACGGTTAAGGGGCATATTATCCGTGGTGCTGTGGAGGGTCGGGAGCATCTCTTTTATAAGGATGTTTATCTGGATATTTACCAGTTGGTCGAAATTGTTGCTAGTCTGTCTCAGGTTGATGAGAAGCGTCTTTCTAGCTATGGTGCCTCACAAGGAGGGGCTCTAGCTCTAGTTGCAGCAGCGCTCAATCCTCGAATTCAGAAAACAGTTGCCATTTATCCCTTCTTGTCAGACTTCAGACGGGTGATTGAGATTGGTAATACTAGCGAGGCTTACGACGAACTTTTCCGTTATTTCAAGTTTCACGACCCCTTCCATGAAACAGAGGAGGAAATCATGGCGACCCTTGCCTATATCGATGTCAAAAATCTTGCCCATCGTATCCAAGGTGAGGTTAAGATGATTACGGGCTTGGACGACGATGTTTGCTATCCCATTACCCAGTTTGCGATTTATAATCGTCTGACCTGCGATAAAACCTATCGCATCATGCCTGAGTATGCTCACGAAGCCATGAATGTATTTGTCAATGACCAAGTCTACAACTGGCTCTGTGGAAGTGAGATTCCTTTTAAATATCTAAAATAAGGAGTCGACTCTAAGCACAAAATCTTAAAAATTACAAACACGCATAGTATCAGGGGATTAAGAAAACTTGATACTATGCGTTTTATCATGGAAATATAGTAAAATGAAACAAGAACAGGACAAATCGATCAGGAGAGTCAAATCGATTTCTAACAATGTTTTAGAAGTAGATGTGTACTATTCTAGTTTCAATCTATTATATTTATAGAATTTTTTGTTGCTAGATTTGTCAAATTGCTTAAAATAATTTTTTTCAGAAAGCAAAAGCCGATACCTATCGAGTAGGGTAGTTCTTGCTATCGTTAGGCTTGTCTGTAGGTGTTAATACTTTTCAAAAATCTCTTCAAACCACGTCAGCTTCGCCTTGCCGTATATATGTTACTGACTTCGTCAGTTCTATCTGCCACCTCAAAACGGTGTTTTGAGCTGACTTCGTCAGTTCTATCTGCCACCTCAAAACGGTGTTTTGAGCTGACTTCGTCAGTTCTATCTGCCACCTCAAAACGGTGTTTTGAGCTGACTTGGTCAGTTCTATCCACAACCTCAAAACGGTGTTTTGAGCTGACTTTGTCAGTCTTATCTACAACCTCAAAACAGTGTTTTGAGCATCATGCGGCTAGCTTCTTAGTTTGCTCTTTGATTTTCATTGAGTATAAAAACAGATGAGTTTCTGTTTTCTTTTTATGGACTATAAATGTTCAGCTGAAACTACTTTCAAGGACATTATTATATAAAAGAATTTTTTGAAACTAAAATCTACTATATTACACTATATTGAAAGCGTTTTAAAAATGAGGTATAATAAATTTATTAACACTTATAAAAAGTGATAGAATCTATCTTTATGTATATTTAAAGATAGATTGCTGTAAAAATAGTAGTAGCTATGCGAAATAACAGATAGAGAGAAGGGATTGAAGCTTAGAAAAGGGGAATAATATGATATTTAAGGCATTCAAGACAAAAAAGCAGAGAAAAAGACAAGTTGAACTACTTTTGACAGTTTTTTTCGACAGTTTTCTGATTGATTTATTTCTTCACTTATTTGGGATTGTCCCCTTTAAGCTGGATAAGATTCTGATTGTGAGCTTGATTATATTTCCCATTATTTCTACAAGTATTTATGCTTATGAAAAGCTATTTGAAAAAGTGTTCGATAAGGATTGAGCAGGAAGTATGGTGTAAATAGCATAGGCTGATGTCCATCATTTGCTTATAAAGAGATATTTTAGTTTAATTGCAGCGGTGTCCTGGTAGATAAACTAGATTGGCAGGAGTCTGATTGGAGAAAGGAGAGGGGAAATTTGGCACCAATTTGAGATAGTTTGTTTAGTTCATTTTTGTCATTTAAATGAACTGTAGTAAAAGAAAGTTAATAAAAGACAAACTAAGTGCATTTTCTGGAGTAAATGTCTTATTTCAGAAATCGGGATATAGATATAGAGAGGATCAGTATGAATCGGAGTGTTCAAGAACGTAAGTGTCGTTATAGCATTAGGAAACTATCGGTAGGAGCGGTTTCTATGATTGTAGGAGCAGTGGTATTTGGAACGTCTCCTGTTTTAGCTCAAGAAGGGGCAAGTGAGCAACCTCTGGCAAATGAAACTCAACTTTCGGGGGAGAGCTCAACCCTAACTGATACAGAAAAGAGCCAGCCTTCTTCAGAGACTGAACTTTCTGGCAATAAGCAAGAACAAGAAAGGAAAGATAAGCAAGAAGAAAAAATTCCAAGAGATTACTATGCACGAGATTTGGAAAATGTCGAAACAGTGATAGAAAAAGAAGATGTTGAAACCAATGCTTCAAATGGTCAGAGAGTTGATTTATCAAGTGAACTAGATAAACTAAAGAAACTTGAAAACGCAACAGTTCACATGGAGTTTAAGCCAGATGCCAAGGCCCCAGCATTCTATAATCTCTTTTCTGTGTCAAGTGCTACTAAAAAAGATGAGTACTTCACTATGGCAGTTTACAATAATACTGCTACTCTAGAGGGGCGTGGTTCGGATGGGAAACAGTTTTACAATAATTACAACGATGCACCCTTAAAAGTTAAACCAGGTCAGTGGAATTCTGTGACTTTCACAGTTGAAAAACCGACAGCAGAATTGCCAAATGGTCGAGTTCGCCTGTATGTTAATGGTGTTTTATCTCGAACAAGTCTGAAATCTGGCAATTTCATTAAAGATATGCCAGATGTAACGCATGTGCAAATCGGAGCAACCAAGCGTGCCAACAATACGGTTTGGGGGTCAAATCTACAGATTCGGAATCTCACTGTGTATAATCGTGCTTTAACACCAGAAGAGGTACAAAAACGTAGTCAACTTTTTAAACGCTCAGATTTAGAAAAAAAACTACCTGAAGGAGCGGCTTTAACAGAGAAAACGGACATATTCGAAAGCGGGCGTAACGGTAAACCAAATAAAGATGGAATCAAGAGTTATCGTATTCCAGCACTTCTCAAGACAGATAAAGGAACTTTGATCGCAGGTGCAGATGAACGCCGTCTCCATTCGAGTGACTGGGGTGATATCGGTATGGTCATCAGACGTAGTGAAGATAATGGTAAAACTTGGGGTGACCGAGTAACCATTACCAACTTACGTGACAATCCAAAAGCTTCTGACCCATCGATCGGTTCACCAGTGAATATCGATATGGTGTTGGTTCAAGATCCTGAAACCAAACGAATCTTTTCTATCTATGACATGTTCCCAGAAGGGAAGGGAATCTTTGGAATGTCTTCACAAAAAGAAGAAGCCTACAAAAAAATCGATGGAAAAACCTATCAAATCCTCTATCGTGAAGGAGAAAAGGGAGCTTATACCATTCGAGAAAATGGTACTGTCTATACACCAGATGGTAAGGCGACAGACTATCGCGTTGTTGTAGATCCTGTTAAACCAGCCTATAGCGACAAGGGTGATCTATACAAGGGTAACCAATTACTAGGCAATATCTACTTCACAACAAACAAAACTTCTCCATTTAGAATTGCCAAGGATAGCTATCTATGGATGTCCTACAGTGATGACGACGGGAAGACATGGTCAGCGCCTCAAGATATTACTCCGATGGTCAAAGCCGATTGGATGAAATTCTTGGGTGTAGGTCCTGGAACAGGAATTGTACTTCGGAATGGGCCTCACAAGGGACGGATTTTGATACCGGTTTATACGACTAATAATGTATCTCACTTAAATGGCTCGCAATCTTCTCGTGTCATCTATTCAGATGATCATGGAAAAACTTGGCATGCTGGAGAAGCGGTCAACGATAACCGTCAGGTAGACGGTCAAAAGATCCACTCTTCTACGATGAACAATAAACGTGCGCAAAATACAGAATCAACGGTGGTACAACTAAACAATGGAGATGTTAAACTCTTTATGCGTGGTTTGACTGGAGATCTTCAGGTTGCTACAAGTAAAGACGGAGGAGTGACTTGGGAGAAGGATATCAAACGTTATCCACAGGTTAAAGATGTCTATGTTCAAATGTCTGCTATCCATACGATGCACGAAGGAAAAGAATACATCATCCTCAGTAATGCAGGTGGACCGAAACGTGAAAATGGGATGGTCCACTTGGCACGTGTCGAAGAAAATGGTGAGTTGACTTGGCTCAAACACAATCCAATTCAAAAAGGAGAGTTTGCCTATAATTCGCTCCAAGAATTAGGAAATGGGGAGTATGGCATCTTGTATGAACATACTGAAAAAGGACAAAATGCCTATACCCTATCATTTAGAAAATTTAATTGGGACTTTTTGAGCAAAGATCTGATTTCTCCTACCGAAGCGAAAGTGAAGCGAACTAGAGAGATGGGCAAAGGAGAGATGGGCAAAGGAGTTATTGGCTTGGAGTTCGACTCAGAAGTATTGGTCAACAAGGCTCCAACCCTTCAATTGGCAAATGGTAAAACAGCGACTTTCCTAACCCAGTATGATAGCAAGACCTTGTTATTTGCAGTAGATAAGGAAGATATCGGACAGGAAATTATTGGTATAGCTAAAGGAAGCATCGAAAGTATGCATAATCTTCCTGTAAATCTAGCAGGTGCCAGAGTTCCTGGCGGAGTAAATGGTAGCAAAGCAGCGGTGCATGAAGTTCCAGAATTTACAGGGGGAGTTAATGGTACAGAGCCAGCTGTTCATGAAATCGCAGAGTATAAGGGATCTGATTCGCTTGTAACTCTTACTACAAAAGAAGATTATACTTACAAAGCTCCTCTTGCTCAGCAGGCACTTCCTGAAACAGGAAACAAGGAGAGTGACCTCCTAGCTTCACTAGGACTAACAGCTTTCTTCCTTGGTCTGTTTACGCTAGGGAAAAAGAGAGAACAATAAGAGAAGAATTCTAAACATTTGATTTTGTAAAAATAGAAGGAGATAGCAGGTTTTCAAGCCTGCTATCTTTTTTTGATGACATTCAGGCTGATACGAAATCATAAGAGGTCTGAAACTACTTTCAGAGTAGTCTGTTCTATAAAATATAGTAGATTGAAATAAGATGTGAACAACTCTATCAGGAAAGTCAAATTAATTTATAGAAAAATTTTAGCAGTCAAGGTGTACTGTTATAGATTCAATATATTATGCGACTATTAACCTTGTCTTCTCCTAAAATTGACTTTCTTGTTTTCTTATCTTGTCCACTCGAAACAAGTATTGTAAGAATTTGATTATTTTTGAAAGTACTTTTAATATACTTGATATAGTTAAAAAAGATTTGAAACTAAATTCCAAATTAGAAAAAGACTTGAAATACTAAAAAAAAAAAGTATACTCTAATTGAAAACGGTAACAAAACTAATTTAGAGAATGAAATATAGAGTATTTCTCTCTTAAAAGTTTTTGGTGAAACGAGATGTAGAAAGGAGATTTAGCCAAAGAGTCTATTAGTGCTAGAATAATAGATTAGAATTATTTTAGAAAAACGAAGTGAGCAGCTTATAAATTCAAGTCCCCAAATAGATTCATACTAGTATCTTTTGCAAAAAATAAAGGGCGACTTCCTTCATGAATATCAATTTCATCTATAAGGAAGGTAGCTAATTGAACTAACTTATTTATTCTGTTTGTCGCTAGAAAAATCAGACCTCCTTGTGAAGATTGAGGAGATACTGAATGAAAATCAAAGAAGAAACTAGCAAGCTAGTAGCAGATTGCCCAAAACACCGCTTTGAGGTTGTAGATAAGACTGACCTATATAATCCAAGGTGAAGCGACTGTGGTTTGAAGAGATTTTCAAAGAGTATAGGCTAGAGAGTAGTGTTTTTATGTCCTTCTAGTAGAAAATGCTAGACAGAAGAATGGGGAACTTGGATAGGAAAAATAGATTGAGAAAGGAGGTTAGAAGAGATGATTATTACAAAAATTAGCCGTTTAGGAACTTATGTGGGAGTCAATCCACATTTTGCAACATTAATAGATTTTCTAGAAAAAACAGGACTAGAAAATTTAACAGAAGGTTCGATTGCTATCGATGGTAATCGATTGTTTGGGAATTGCTTTACTTATCTAGCAGATGGTCAAGCAGGGGCTTTCTTTGAAACACACCAAAAATATTTGGATATTCATTTAGTTTTGGAAAACGAAGAAGCCATGGCTGTTACATCGCCGGAAAATGTAAGCGTTACCCAAGAATATGATGAAGAGAAAGATATTGAATTATACACAGGGAAAGTGGAACAGTTGGTTCAGTTGAGAGCTGGCGAATGCCTCATCACTTTTCCAGAAGATTTACATCAACCCAAGGTTCGTATAAATGATGAACCTGTGAAAAAAGTTGTCTTTAAAGTTGCGATTTCTTAATGTAGAAAGAGAAGAACGATGAAAAAAATGAGAAAGTTTTTATGTCTAGCTGGAATTGCGCTAGCGGCTGTTGCCTTGGTAGCTTGTTCAGGAAAAAAAGAAGCTACAACTAGTACTGAACCACCAACAGAATTATCTGGTGAGATTACAATGTGGCACTCCTTTACTCAAGGACCCCGTTTAGAAAGTATTCAAAAATCAGCAGATGCTTTCATGCAAAAGCATCCAAAAACGAAAATCAAGATTGAAACATTTTCTTGGAATGACTTCTATACTAAATGGACTACAGGTTTAGCAAATGGAAATGTGCCAGATATCAGTACAGCTCTTCCTAACCAAGTAATGGAAATGGTCAACTCAGATGCTTTGGTTCCGCTAAATGATTCTATCAAGCGTATTGGACAAGATAAATTTAACGAAACTGCCTTAAATGAAGCAAAAATCGGAGATGATTACTACTCTGTTCCTCTTTATTCACATGCACAAGTCATGTGGGTTAGAACAGATTTGTTAAAAGAACATGATATTGAGGTTCCTAAAACTTGGGATCAACTCTATGAAGCTTCTAAAAAATTGAAAGAAGCTGGAGTTTATGGCTTGTCTGTTCCGTTTGGAACAAATGACTTAATGGCAACACGTTTCTTGAACTTCTACGTACGTAGTGGTGGAGGAAGCCTCTTAACAAAAGATCTTAAAGCAGACTTGACAAGCCAACTTGCTCAAGATGGTATTAAATACTGGGTTAAATTGTATAAAGAAATCTCACCTCAAGATTCTTTGAACTTTAATGTCCTTCAACAAGCTACCTTGTTCTATCAAGGAAAAACAGCATTTGACTTTAACTCTGGCTTCCATATCGGAGGAATTAATGCCAACAGTCCTCAATTGATTGATTCGATTGATGCTTATCCTATTCCAAAAATCAAAGAGTCTGATAAAGACCAAGGAATTGAAACCTCAAACATTCCAATGGTTGTTTGGAAAAATTCAAAACATCCAGAAGTTGCTAAAGCATTCTTAGAAGCACTTTATAATGAAGAAGACTACGTTAAATTCCTTGATTCAACTCCAGTAGGTATGTTGCCAACTATTAAGGGGATTAGCGATTCTGCAGCCTATAAAGAAAATGAAACTCGTAAGAAGTTTAAACATGCTGAAGAAGTAATTACTGAAGCTGTTAAAAAAGGTACTGCTATTGGTTATGAAAATGGACCAAGTGTACAAGCTGGTATGTTGACTAACCAACACATTATTGAACAAATGTTCCAAGATATCATTACAAATGGAACAGATCCTATGAAAGCAGCAAAAGAAGCAGAAAAACAATTAAATGATTTATTTGAGGCTGTTCAGTAGATGTAAAAGACTAGAAAATAGGTGGGCTAGTGAGCTGAAAAGCTCTAGCCCAATCTTGTAAAAGAAGGGAGAAGGAGAATGGTTAAAGAACGTAATTTAACTCGCTGGATATTTGTTTTGCCAGCTATGATTATCGTAGGATTACTCTTTGTTTATCCGTTTTTCTCGAGTATTTTTTATAGCTTTACCAATAAGCATTTGATTATGCCTAATTATAAATTTGTTGGTTTGGCTAACTATAAAGCTGTGCTATCAGATCCCAACTTCTTTAATGCGTTCTTTAATTCAATTAAGTGGACCGTTTTCTCATTAGTTGGTCAAGTTTTAGTAGGGTTTGTATTGGCTTTAGCTCTTCACAGAGTACGCCACTTCAAGAAATTATATAGGACCTTATTGATTGTTCCTTGGGCATTTCCTACCATCGTCATTGCCTTTTCTTGGCAGTGGATTCTAAACGGGGTTTATGGCTACTTACCTAATCTAATCGTAAAATTAGGTTTAATGGAACATACACCTGCATTTTTGACAGATAGTACATGGGCATTCCTATGTTTGGTGTTTATCAACATTTGGTTTGGAGCACCAATGATTATGGTTAATGTGCTTTCAGCTTTGCAAACAGTACCAGAAGAACAATTTGAGGCTGCTAAGATAGATGGTGCTTCAAGTTGGCAGGTGTTCAAGTTTATCGTCTTTCCACATATTAAAGTGGTTGTAGGACTTCTAGTTGTTTTGAGAACTGTATGGATCTTTAATAACTTTGACATTATCTACCTCATTACTGGTGGTGGACCAGCCAATGCTACAACGACGCTTCCAATTTTTGCTTACAACCTGGGCTGGGGAACTAAATTGTTGGGTCGTGCTTCAGCAGTTACAGTATTGCTCTTTATCTTCTTGGTGGCGATTTGCTTTATCTACTTTGCTATCATCAGTAAGTGGGAAAAGGAGGGTAGAAAATAATGAAGAAGAAATCCGGTATTTATTTAGATATTCTCTCACATGTACTTTTAGTTGGTGCGACCATCGTTGCAGTTTTCCCATTGGTATGGATTATCATATCTTCTGTCAAAGGGAAAGGGGAATTAACTCAGTATCCAACACGATTTTGGCCTGAACAGTTTACATTAGATTATTTCACTCATGTTATCAACGATTTGCACTTCATTGATAATATTCGAAACAGTTTAATCATTGCCTTGGCTACAACCCTCATTGCGATTATTATTTCTGCTATGGCAGCCTATGGTATTGTTCGATTCTTTCCTAAATTGGGAGCAATCATGTCGAGACTACTCGTCATTACCTACATTTTCCCACCAATTTTGTTAGCAATTCCCTATTCAATTGCCATTGCTAAAGTTGGGTTAACAAATAGTTTATTTGGCTTGATGATGGTTTATCTATCTTTTAGTGTTCCATATGCAGTTTGGCTCTTAGTTGGATTTTTCCAAACAGTTCCAATTGGAATTGAAGAAGCGGCTAGAATTGATGGTGCAAATAAATTTGTTACGTTTTATAAAGTTGTGCTACCGATTGTAGCACCAGGTATTGTAGCAACAGCTATTTATACATTTATCAATGCTTGGAATGAATTCCTGTATGCCTTGATTTTGATTAACAATACAGGAAAGATGACAGTAGCAGTAGCCCTTCGTTCACTTAATGGTTCAGAAATACTAGACTGGGGAGATATGATGGCAGCGTCTGTTATTGTAGTTCTTCCATCAATTATTTTCTTCTCTATCATCCAAAATAAGATTGCAAGTGGATTATCAGAAGGATCTGTGAAGTAGACGAAAGAAGGAAAAAAATGAATAAAAGAGGTCTTTATTCAAAACTAGGAATTTCTGTTGTAGGCATTAGTCTTTTAATGGGAGTTCCCACTTTGATTCATGCGAATGAATTAAACTATGGTCAACTGTCCATATCTCCTATTTTTCAAGGAGGTTCATATCAACTGAACAATAAGAGTATAGATATCAGCTCTTTGTTATTAGATAAATTGTCTGGAGAGAGTCAGACAGTAGTAATGAAATTTAAAGCAGATAAACCAAACTCTCTTCAAGCTTTGTTTGGCCTATCTAATAGTAAAGCAGGCTTTAAAAATAATTACTTTTCAATTTTCATGAGAGATTCTGGTGAGATAGGTGTAGAAATAAGAGACGCCCAAAAGGGAATAAATTATTTATTTTCTAGACCAGCTTCATTATGGGGAAAGCATAAAGGACAGGCAGTTGAAAATACACTAGTATTTGTATCTGATTCTAAAGATAAAACATACACAATGTATGTTAATGGAATAGAAGTGTTCTCTGAAACAGTTGATACATTTTTGCCAATTTCAAATATAAATGGTATAGATAAGGCAACACTAGGAGCTGTTAATCGTGAAGGTAAGGAACATTACCTCGCAAAAGGAAGTATTGATGAAATCAGTCTATTTAACAAAGCAATTAGTGATCAGGAAGTTTCAAATATTCCCTTGTCAAATCCATTTCAGTTAATTTTCCAATCAGGAGATTCTACTCAAGCTAACTATTTTAGAATACCGACACTATATACATTAAGTAGTGGAAGAGTTCTATCAAGTATTGATGCACGTTATGGTGGGACTCATGATTCTAAAAGTAAGATTAATATTGCCACTTCTTATAGTGATGATAATGGGAAAACGTGGAGTGAGCCAATTTTTGCTATGAAGTTTAATGACTATGAGGAGCAGTTAGTTTACTGGCCACGAGATAATAAATTAAAGAATAGTCAAATTAGTGGAAGTGCTTCATTCATAGATTCATCCATTGTTGAAGATAAAAAATCTGGGAAAACGATATTACTAGCTGATGTTATGCCTGCGGGTATTGGAAATAATAATGCAAATAAAGCCGACTCAGGTTTTAAAGAAATAAATGGTCATTATTATTTAAAACTAAAGAAGAATGGAGATAACGATTTCCGTTATACAGTTAGAGAAAATGGTGTCGTTTATGATGAAACAACTAATAAACCTACAAATTATACTATAAATGATAAGTATGAAGTTTTGGAGGGAGGAAAGTCTTTAACAGTCGAACAATATTCGGTTGATTTTGATAGTGGCTCTTTAAGAGAAAAACATAATGGAAAACAGGTCCCTATGAATGTTTTCTACAAAGATTCGTTATTTAAAGTGACTCCTACTAATTATATAGCAATGACAACTAGTCAGAATAGAGGAGAGAGTTGGGAACAATTTAAGTTGTTGCCTCCGTTCTTAGGAGAAAAACATAATGGAACTTACTTATGTCCCGGACAAGGTTTAGCATTAAAATCAAGTAACAGATTGATTTTTGCAACATATACTAGTGGAGAACTAACCTATCTCATTTCTGATGATAGTGGTCAAACATGGAAGAAATCCTCAGCTTCAATTCCGTTTAAAAATGCAACAGCAGAAGCACAAATGGTTGAACTGAGAGATGGTGTGATTAGAACATTCTTTAGAACCACTACAGGTAAGATAGCTTATATGACTAGTAGAGATTCTGGAGAAACATGGTCGGAAGTTTCGTATATTGATGGAATCCAACAAACTTCATATGGCACACAAGTATCTGCAATTAAATACTCTCAATTAATTGATGGAAAAGAAGCAGTCATTTTGAGTACACCAAATTCTAGAAGTGGCCGTAAGGGAGGTCAATTAGTTGTCGGTTTAGTCAATAAAGAAGATGATAGTATTGATTGGAAATACCACTATGATATTGATTTGCCTTCGTATGGTTATGCCTATTCTGCGATTACAGAATTGCCAAATCATCACATAGGTGTACTGTTTGAAAAATATGATTCGTGGTCGAGAAATGAATTGCATTTAAGCAATGTAGTTCAGTATATAGATTTGGAAATTAATGATTTAACAAAATAAAGGAGAAAAACATGGTTAAATACGGTGTTGTTGGAGCAGGGTATTTTGGAGCTGAATTGGCTCGCTACATGCAAAAGAATGATGGAGCAGAGATTACTCTTCTCTATGATCCAGATAATGCAGAGGCGATTGCAGAAGAATTGGGAGCAAAAGTAGCAAGTTCCTTAGATGAGTTGGTTTCTAGCGATGAAGTAGATTGTGTTATCGTCGCAACTCCAAATAATCTTCATAAGGAACCGGTTATTAAGGCTGCACAGCATGGTAAAAATGTTTTCTGTGAAAAACCAATTGCGCTTTCTTATCAAGATTGTCGCGAGATGGTAGATGCGTGTAAAGAAAACAATGTAACCTTTATGGCAGGACATATTATGAATTTCTTTAATGGTGTTCATCATGCAAAAGAACTCATTAATCAAGGAGTTATCGGAGACGTTCTATATTGTCATACAGCTCGTAATGGTTGGGAAGAACAACAACCGTCAGTATCATGGAAAAAAATTCGTGAAAAATCAGGTGGTCACTTGTATCACCACATCCATGAATTGGATTGCGTTCAATTCCTTATGGGGGGCATGCCTGAAACTGTAACCATGACAGGTGGAAATGTGGCCCATGAAGGTGAACATTTCGGTGATGAAGATGATATGATTTTTGTCAATATGGAATTTTCTAATAAGCGTTTTGCCTTGTTAGAATGGGGTTCAGCTTATCGTTGGGGTGAACATTATGTCTTAATCCAAGGAAGCAAAGGTGCCATCCGCTTAGACTTATTCAACTGTAAAGGAACTCTTAAGCTAGATGGGCAAGAAAGCTATTTCTTGATTCACGAATCGCAAGAAGAAGATGATGATCGGACTCGTATCTATCATAGTACAGAGATGGATGGAGCAATTGCTTATGGTAAACCAGGTAAACGTACTCCATTATGGCTATCATCTGTCATTGATAAAGAAATGCGCTATCTGCATGAGATTATGGAAGGAGCTCCAGTATCAGAAGAATTTGCAAAACTTTTGACAGGTGAAGCTGCCCTAGAAGCAATTGCTACTGCAGATGCTTGTACCCAGTCTATGTTTGAAGATCGCAAAGTAAGATTGTCAGAAATTGTAAAATAAATTTTGGTATTCTCCTATCTATAGGTCGACTTGCTCCTCTGAAAGTACTTTTAGAGGAGCTGTTTGACTTTGCTAGTTTTTGAAACTGAAATCTATTATACTACAAACTATTGAAAGCGTTTTAATTTTAAGGTATAATAATCTCATAGAAATAAAGAAAAGGAGGAAAGAGGATGCCACAGATTAGCAAAGAAGCCTTGATTGAGCAAATCAAAGATGGAATCATCGTTTCTTGTCAGGCTCTTCCTCATGAACCGCTTTATACAGAAGCGGGAGGGGTGATTCCCTTGCTGGTCAAAGCGGCTGAGCAAGGTGGAGCAGTCGGTATCCGAGCAAACAGTGTTCGCGATATCAAGGAAATTAAGGAAGTCACTAAACTTCCAATCATTGGGATTATCAAACGTGATTATCCACCTCAGGAACCCTTCATCACGGCTACTATGAAAGAAGTTGATGAATTGGCAGAACTGGACATCGAGGTGATTGCTCTGGATTGTACCAAGCGTGAACGCTACGATGGTTTGGAAATTCAAGAGTTCATTCGTCAGGTTAAGGAGAAATATCCTAATCAGCTTTTGATGGCTGATACTAGTATCTTCGAAGAAGGGCTAGCAGCTGTAGAAGCAGGAATTGACTTTGTCGGAACAACCTTATCAGGCTACACATCCTACAGTCCAAAAGTAGACGGTCCAGATTTTGAATTGATTAAGAAACTCTGTGATGCCGGTGTAGATGTCATTGCAGAAGGAAAAATTCATACACCAGAACAAGCCAAACAAATCCTTGAATATGGAGTGCGAGGCATCGTTGTTGGTGGCGCCATTACTAGACCAAAAGAGATTACAGAACGCTTCGTTGCTAGTCTTAAATAAGATGTGAGAGGGAGTTTTATGTTTAAAGTTTTACAAAAAGTTGGAAAAGCTTTTATGTTACCTATAGCTATACTTCCTGCAGCAGGTCTACTTTTGGGGATTGGTGGTGCACTTTCAAACCCAACCACGATAGCAACTTATCCAATACTAGACAATAGTATTTTTCAATCAATATTCCAAGTAATGAGCTCTGCAGGAGAGGTTGTATTCAGTAATTTGTCACTACTTCTCTGTGTGGGATTATGTATTGGCTTAGCGAAACGAGATAAAGGAACCGCTGCGTTAGCAGGAGTAACTGGTTACTTAGTTATGACTGCAACGATCAAAGCTTTGGTAAAACTTTTTATGGCAGAAGGATCTGCAATTGATACTGGAGTTATTGGAGCATTAGTTGTCGGAATAGTTGCCGTATATTTGCACAACCGATATAACAATATTCAATTACCTTCCGCTTTAGGATTCTTTGGAGGTTCACGCTTCGTTCCTATTGTTACATCGTTCTCTTCTATCTTGATTGGCTTTGTCTTCTTTGTTATTTGGCCACCTTTCCAACAACTTCTTGTTTCTACAGGTGGATATATTTCTCAGGCGGGTCCAATTGGAACTTTTCTATATGGATTTTTAATGAGACTTTCTGGAGCAGTAGGCTTACATCATATAATTTACCCTATGTTTTGGTATACTGAACTTGGTGGTGTTGAAACTGTTGCAGGACAAACAGTGGTTGGAGCTCAAAAAATATTTTTTGCTCAATTAGCCGATCCGGCCCATTCTGGATTATTTACAGAAGGAACAAGGTTTTTTGCAGGTCGTTTCTCAACAATGATGTTCGGTTTACCGGCTGCTTGTTTAGCGATGTACCATAGTGTTCCTAAAAATCGTCGTAAAAAATACGCGGGTTTGTTTTTTGGAGTTGCTTTAACATCTTTTATTACCGGTATTACAGAACCAATTGAATTTATGTTTCTATTCGTCAGTCCGGTTCTATATGTTGTTCACGCATTCCTTGATGGTGTTAGCTTCTTTATTGCAGACGTCTTAAATATTTCAATAGGAAACACATTTTCAGGAGGTGTAATCGATTTCACTTTATTTGGAATTTTGCAGGGGAACGCTAAGACGAATTGGGTTCTTCAGATTCCAATTGGACTTATTTGGAGTGTTTTGTATTATATTATTTTTAGATGGTTCATTACTCAATTCAACGTTCTAACGCCAGGACGAGGAGAAGAAGTAGATTCTAAAGAAATTTCTGAATCCGCAGATTCAACTTCAAATACTGCAGATTATTTAAAACAGGATAGCCTACAAATTATCAGAGCCTTGGGTGGATCAAATAATATAGAAGATGTAGATGCTTGTGTGACACGTTTACGTGTAGCTGTAAAAGAAGTTAATCAAGTTGATAAAGCACTTTTAAAACAAATTGGTGCAGTTGATGTCTTAGAAGTGAAGGGTGGCATTCAAGCAATCTATGGAGCAAAAGCAATCTTATATAAAAATAGTATTAATGAAATTTTAGGTGTAGATGATTAAGTACTTACTGACTTAATAAAAAACAGAGGAGAGTGATGGATGAGTAGGATGAAATGAAATCGCATACAAGAAATAAAGAACTCATTATCCAAGTTGGATACGCTTATTACATAGGAGAATACAAATGAAATTTAGAAAATTAGCTTGTACAGTACTTGCGGGTGCTGCGGTTCTTGGTCTTGCTGCTTGTGGCAATTCTGGCGGAAGTAAAGATGCTGCCAAATCAGGTGGTGACGGTGCCAAAACAGAAATCACTTGGTGGGCATTCCCAGTATTTACCCAAGAAAAAACTGGTGACGGTGTTGGAACTTATGAAAAATCAATCATCGAAGCGTTTGAAAAAGCAAACCCAGATATAAAAGTGAAATTGGAAACCATCGACTTCAAGTCAGGTCCTGAAAAAATCACAACAGCCATCGAAGCAGGAACAGCTCCAGACGTACTCTTTGATGCACCAGGACGTATCATCCAATACGGTAAAAACGGTAAATTGGCTGAGTTGAACGACCTCTTCACAGATGAATTTGTTAAAGATGTCAACAATGAAAACATCGTACAAGCAAGTAAAGCTGGAGACAAGGCTTATATGTATCCGATTAGTTCTGCCCCATTCTACATGGCAATGAACAAGAAAATGTTAGAAGATGCTGGAGTAGCAAACCTTGTAAAAGAAGGTTGGACAACTGATGATTTTGAAAAAGTATTGAAAGCACTTAAAGACAAGGGTTACACACCAGGTTCATTGTTCAGTTCTGGTCAAGGGGGAGACCAAGGAACACGTGCCTTTATCTCTAACCTTTATAGCGGTTCTGTAACAGATGAAAAAGTTAGCAAATATACAACTGATGATCCTAAATTCGTCAAAGGTCTTGAAAAAGCAACTAGCTGGATTAAAGACAATTTGATCAATAATGGTTCACAATTTGACGGTGGGGCAGATATCCAAAACTTTGCCAACGGTCAAACATCTTACACAATCCTTTGGGCACCAGCTCAAAATGGTATCCAAGCTAAACTTTTAGAAGCAAGTAAGGTAGAAGTGGTAGAAGTACCATTCCCATCAGACGAAGGTAAGCCAGCTCTTGAATACCTTGTAAACGGATTTGCAGTATTCAACAATAAAGACGACAAGAAAGTCGCTGCATCTAAGAAATTCATCCAGTTTATCGCAGATGACAAAGAGTGGGGACCTAAAGACGTAGTTCGTACAGGTGCTTTCCCAGTCCGTACTTCATTTGGAAAACTTTATGAAGACAAACGCATGGAAACAATCAGCGGCTGGACTCAATACTACTCACCATACTACAACACTATTGATGGTTTTGCTGAAATGAGAACACTTTGGTTCCCAATGTTGCAATCTGTATCAAATGGTGACGAAAAACCAGCGGATGCTTTGAAAGCCTTCACTGAAAAAGCAAACGAAACAATCAAAAAAGCTATGAAACAATAGTCCTTAGTTATTCTATAAAAAGTAGTTTTTTAAAGAACCTAAGAGTGTATACCCCCTTTTCCCTCTACACAGATAGTGTAAGAAAAGGGGGCTTTTGTTTAAAATGTAAGAAACTGTCACGAAATTAAAATGAAGTTCTTACATAAGCGAATCATAAAAAATTTCATTTTGATTTTAAAACAGTTCAAGAAAGTCAAAAAATTATTCTATTTGAAAGAGAGGTGCCGACTGTGAAAGTCAATAAAATCCGTATGCGGGAAACAGTGATTTCCTACGCTTTCCTAGCACCAGTATTATTCTTCTTTGTCATCTTTGTGTTGGCTCCGATGGTGATGGGCTTCATTACAAGTTTCTTTAACTACTCAATGACTAAATTTGAGTTTGTAGGCTTGGATAACTATATCCGTATGTTTAAAGATCCTGTCTTTACAAAATCTCTGATTAACACAGTTATTTTGGTTATTGGATCTGTACCAGTTGTTGTTCTATTCTCACTCTTTGTAGCATCTCAGACCTATCATCAAAATGTCATTGCCAGATCCTTCTACCGTTTCGTCTTCTTCCTTCCTGTTGTAACGGGTAGTGTTGCCGTGACAGTTGTTTGGAAATGGATTTATGACCCACTATCAGGGATTCTAAACTTTGTCCTTAAGTCAAGCCACATCATCAGCCAAAACATTTCTTGGTTGGGAGATAAAAACTGGGCATTGATGGCGATTATGATTATTCTCTTGACCACTTCAGTTGGTCAGCCCATCATCCTTTATATCGCTGCCATGGGGAATATTGACAATTCACTGGTTGAAGCGGCGCGTGTTGATGGTGCAACTGAGTTTCAAGTTTTCTGGAAGATTAAATGGCCAAGCCTTCTTCCAACAACTCTTTATATTGCAATCATCACAACAATTAACTCATTCCAGTGTTTCGCCTTGATTCAGCTTTTGACATCTGGTGGTCCAAACTACTCAACAAGTACCTTGATGTACTACCTTTACGAAAAAGCCTTCCAATTGACAGAATACGGCTATGCCAACACAATTGGTGTCTTCTTGGCAGTCATGATTGCTATCGTAAGCTTTGTTCAATTTAAAGTACTTGGAAACGACGTAGAATACTAAAGAAAGGAGACAGCTATGCAATCTACAGAAAAAAAACCATTAACAGCCTTTACTGTTATTTCAACAATCATTTTGCTCTTGTTGACTGTGCTGTTCATCTTTCCATTCTACTGGATTTTGACAGGGGCATTCAAATCACAACCTGATACAATTGTTATTCCTCCTCAGTGGTTCCCTAAAATGCCAACCATGGAAAACTTCCAACAACTCATGGTGCAGAACCCTGCCTTGCAATGGATGTGGAACTCAGTATTTATCTCATTGGTAACCATGTTCTTAGTCTGTGCAACCTCATCTCTAGCAGGTTATGTATTGGCTAAAAAACGTTTCTATGGTCAACGCATCCTATTTGCTATCTTTATCGCTGCTATGGCGCTTCCAAAACAAGTTGTCCTTGTACCATTGGTACGTATTGTCAACTTCATGGGAATCCACGATACTCTCTGGGCAGTTATCTTGCCTTTGATTGGATGGCCATTCGGTGTCTTCCTCATGAAACAGTTCAGTGAAAATATTCCTACAGAGTTGCTTGAATCAGCTAAAATCGACGGTTGTGGTGAGATTCGTACCTTCTGGAGTGTAGCCTTCCCGATTGTGAAACCAGGGTTTGCAGCCCTTGCAATCTTTACCTTCATCAATACTTGGAATGACTACTTCATGCAATTGGTAATGTTGACTTCACGTAACAATTTGACCATCTCACTTGGGGTTGCGACCATGCAGGCTGAAATGGCAACCAACTATGGTTTGATTATGGCAGGAGCTGCCCTTGCTGCTGTTCCAATCGTCACAGTCTTCCTTGTCTTCCAAAAATCCTTCACACAGGGTATTACTATGGGAGCGGTCAAAGGATAATACTCTGCGAAAATCTCTTCAAACTACGTCAGCTTCACCTTGCCATACTTAAGTATTGCCTGCGGTTAGCTTCCTAGTTTGTTCTTCAATTTTCATTGAGTATAGGAAAATCAATCTATCAAGATACAGAAGTATATTTTATAGATTTAGAGAATATAGAGGTTATAAGTGTCTACAAAATGGAGGGTATGCAGTTACTTTATGAAGTTTTGTCAGACACTTATAAACTTAAGAATGGTTTTAGTTAACTATCAGAAACGAAGGAAAGAGTATGATTTTTGACGATTTGAAAAACATCACCTTTTACAAAGGGATTCATCCTAATTTAGACAAGGCTATCGACTATCTCTACCAACATCGTAAGGATTCTTTCGAATTAGGAAAGTATGATATTGATGGAGATAAGGTCTTTCTAGTTGTTCAGGAAAATGTCCTCAATCAAGCTGAAAATGATCAATTTGAGTATCATAAGAACTATGCAGATTTGCATTTGCTGGTAGAAGGACATGAATATTCGAGCTACGGTTCACGTATCAAAGACGAGGCAGTAGCATTCGACGAAGCGAGTGACATTGGCTTTGTTCATTGTCATGAACACTACCCACTCTTGTTGGGTTATCACAATTTTGCGATTTTCTTCCCAGGTGAGCCACATCAGCCAAATGGTTATGCAGGCATGGAAGAAAAGGTTCGAAAATATCTCTTTAAAATTTTGATTGATTAAAAATAGGATGAATTGTTTTTTTGTAAAGCTTTGATAATACTCTACCATGAAATTGATCTTTGTGAGGTAGAGAAATGAGAATAAAATATTTAAAAATTGGTATCTTCTAAGTATGCTGCAAGAGCTAGTTTCTTAGATGGACAGGGGATTACAGTTGATGAGATGGCTTGGATAATTAGGGGCATTGTGAATGCATTGATTGGTAGATACATAAAATTAGGTACTTATGCGGCTAAGTATGGTATTAGTATGGCACGCTCGATCTTAAGTAGGGTAGCTGCAACTGCAGCAGCAAGAGTAGGATTACTGACCAAGATTTCTGGATGGATTTTACGAGTAGCTGTGAATGTAGCTGATGTATATGGTAATTTTGCCAACAATATTGCTGCAGCTTGGGATGCATATGATAAAATTCCTAACAATGGTCGTATAAACTTTTAAAATGCGAGAATGAAAGCACTTTGTATTTTTTTATTGAATATGTTAGCTTGGACAGTGCTTGCAATGATAATTCGTGGAGGGCTAGATGGATTTGATAGGCATACTTGGAGTACTATTTTAATTGCTTCGCTGTTCGGGGTATATGATTATAAGCCCATAGATAAAAATAGAAAAAAGTCCAAAAGAAAAAATAGATTTGTTCATGGTAGGGACTTATGAAAGCTTTACTGACAAAAAAGAAAACAGTTTACAAAGAAAAATGATGGAGGAGCAAACATGGCACAAAAAGGAGTAAGCCTTATCAAGGCAGCATTTGATACAGATAACTTTCTCATGCGTTTTAGTGAGAAGGTCTTGGACATCGTGACAGCCAATCTTCTTTTTGTCGTCTCTTGCTTACCCATCGTGACGATTGGAGTGGCTAAAATCAGCCTCTACGAGACCATGTTCGAAGTTAAGAAGAGCAGACGGGTGCCTGTTTTTAAAATCTATCTAAGATCTTTCAAGCAAAATCTGAAACTAGGTCTTCAGCTGGGTTTAATGGAGTTAGGAATTGTGTTTCTTACCCTTTCAGATCTCTATCTTTTCTGGGGTCAAACAGCTCTGCCCTTCCAATTGCTGAAAGCCATTTGTTTAGGTATTCTGATTTTTCTTACTATCGTGATGCTGGCTAGTTACCCTATCGCGGCACGTTATGACCTATCTTGGAAAGAAATTCTTCAAAAAGGATTGATGTTGGCTAGTTTTAACTTTCCTTGGTTCTTCCTCATGTTAGCCATTCTTGTCCTCATTGTGATGGTTCTTTATCTGTCCGCCTTCAGTCTACTCTTAGGTGGCTCAGTCTTCCTACTTTTTGGGTTTGGACTATTGGTCTTTATCCAGACTGGATTGATGGAGAAAATTTTCGCAAAATACCAATAGGAGCTTTATTTCTGAAACTACTTTCAAAGGCTCCAAACGCTATTCTATAAGCGAGAAACTAAAATCTAAGTGTCTATAAGATATTGAAAGCCTTTTCGGTAAAGTGTATACTAAAGAAGTAAAGAAAAATCTGCTTTAGCAGAAAATAAAAATAATAGGAGAAAATCTATGTCAGATTTGAAAAAATACGAAGGTGTCATTCCAGCCTTCTACGCATGTTATGATGAGCAAGGAGAAGTAAGTCCAGAGCGTACGCGTGCCTTGGTTCAATACTTCATTGATAAAGGTGTTCAAGGTCTTTATGTCAATGGTTCTTCTGGTGAATGTATCTACCAAAGCGTTGAAGATCGCAAGTTGATTTTGGAAGAAGTCATGGCGGTAGCCAAAGGTAAATTGACCATTATTGCCCATGTTGCTTGCAATAATACTAAAGATAGTATGGAACTTGCTCGCCATGCTGAAAGCTTGGGAGTAGATGCTATTGCAACGATTCCACCAATTTACTTCCGCTTGCCAGAATACTCAGTTGCCAAATACTGGAACGATATTAGTTCTGCAGCTCCAAATACAGACTACGTGATTTACAACATTCCTCAATTGGCAGGGGTTGCTTTGACTCCAAGCCTTTACACAGAAATGTTGAAAAATCCTCGTGTTATCGGTGTTAAGAACTCTTCTATGCCAGTTCAAGATATCCAAACCTTTGTCAGCCTTGGCGGGGAAGACCATATTGTCTTTAACGGTCCAGATGAACAGTTCCTAGGTGGCCGCCTCATGGGTGCTAAGGCTGGTATCGGTGGTACTTATGGTGCTATGCCAGAACTCTTCTTGAAACTCAATCAGTTGATTGCGGATAAGGACCTAGAAACAGCGCGTGAATTGCAGTATGCTATCAACGCAATCATTGGTAAACTCACTTCTGCTCATGGAAATATGTACGGTGTCATCAAAGAAGTCTTGAAAATCAATGAAGGCTTGAATATTGGATCTGTTCGTTCACCATTGACACCAGTAATTGAAGAAGATCGTCCAGTTGTAGAAGCGGCTGCAGCCTTGATTCGTGAAACCAAGGAGCGCTTCCTCTAATCTAAAAGGAGGTATTTATGACATACTACGTTGCAATTGATATCGGTGGAACTAACATCAAGTATGGTTTGGTTGATCAAGAGGGGCAACTTCTTGAATCACATGAAATGCCAACAGAGGCGCATAAGGGTGGACCTCATATCTTACAAAAGACCAAAGATATCGTAGCTAGTTATTTAGAAAAAGGCCCAGTAGCAGGTGTTGCCATATCTTCTGCTGGGATGGTGGATCCGGATAAGGGTGAGATTTTCTATGCTGGGCCGCAAATCCCTAACTACGCAGGCACCCAGTTCAAAAAGGAAATCGAAGAAAGCTTTATTATTCCTTGTGAGATTGAAAATGATGTCAACTGTGCAGGTCTTGCTGAGGCAGTATCTGGTTCAGGCAAGGGAGCAAGTGTGACACTTTGCTTGACCATTGGAACCGGTATCGGTGGTTGCTTGATTATGGATAGGAAAGTCTTCCATGGTTTTAGTAATTCAGCCTGTGAAGTCGGGTATATGCATATGCAGGATGGAGCTTTTCAGGATCTCGCTTCTACAACAGCTTTAGTGAAATATGTAGCTGAAGCCCATGGAGAAGATGTTGATCAGTGGAATGGCCGACGTATCTTTAAGGAAGCTACTGAAGGAAACAAAATCTGCATGGAAGGTATTGACCGTATGGTTGACTATCTAGGAAAAGGTCTGGCAAATATTTGCTACGTTGCCAATCCAGAAGTGGTCATTCTTGGTGGTGGTATCATGGGGCAAGAGGCTATCCTCAAACCTAAGATCCGCACAGCCTTGAAAGAGGCTTTGGTACCAAGTTTAGCAGAAAAAACACGATTAGAATTTGCCCATCACCAAAATACAGCAGGGATGTTGGGTGCATATTATCATTTTAAGACAAAACAATCCTAGTTTGGCTCAGCCAAACTAGGATTTTCTTACACGTTTTTGTCTACGATAGCCGTTGAGTTTTTTATTTTCCCAGTAGCTATTAAAGATTTTTTCCTTGCTTTCGCGATTGATTTCCAAAAAGTAGGCATAAATCAAATCGATAAAGAAGAGCATAGGAAGTTGAGCGGATATTCGTTGGATATAGGAGGGTTGGCTGTGGGTGGCTACAAGAACAGTCTCTGTATAGGTCTGGCTATCTTTATTGGGAACACTTGTAAAGAGTACAGTCTTTGCCCCCATCTCCTTAGCATCTAATAGACTATCTAAAATAGAAGGAGTTGAGCCTGAAAGTGAGAAGCCCAGTACTAGACAATTTTCATCCATGATGCTGGTTGTCCAGGCAAAGCCGTCTTGGTCTGTCAAAGCTTCGCAGACCACACCTAGTCGCATAAAACGTAATTTCATTTCACGGGCGACGAGGCCAGAACTCCCTGTTCCAAAGAAGTAGATACGCTCAGCATCTTCGATTAGCTGGGCAATTCGTTCTAGTTGGATTTCGTCAATCAAGTCTTGTGTTTGTTCCCTCATATTGCTATAACTTCTGAGGACTCGTTTGGTCAGTGGACTGTGCTTGGAGACTTGGTTGGCTTGATTTTCTGCCTGATGTTGGTATTGGAAAATAAATTCTCGGTAGCCAGTAAAGCCACACTTTTTAGCAAAGCGGGTCAAAGCAGCTTGAGAAATATGTAATTTTTGGGTGACTTGTTGAGAAGATAAATCATCTGTAATCGTTTCAGCTTGCAAAAAATAGCGAGCGATTTCTTGTTCTAGGTCTGTCATTTCTTCAAAATGTGAATCAATGATAGTTGCGATATCTGGTTTGTCCATAGGGAAAGCTCCTTTACATGAGTCATACTGGAAGACTAGATCAGAGAATAGTCACACTTCATTATAACACATAATATAAGGATAGATAAATAAAAACGCATCTCTGTTTTAAAAACGAAAAAATCGAAAAAGCTTCTCTCTTTTCCATAATTTTCTACTCAAATTGTGGTACAATTAAGAGTAAGATTTTAAGTTAGAAATGAGACTGATTTGTATGAGAAAATTTAACAGCCATTCGATTCCGATTCGGCTTAATTTATTGTTTTCAATCGTCATTTTACTCTTTATGACCATTATTGGTCGTTTGTTGTATATGCAGGTTTTGAACAAGGATTTTTACGAAAAAAAGCTAGCTTCAGCTAGTCAGACCAAGATTACAAGCAGTTCAGCCCGTGGGGAAATTTATGATGCTAGTGGAAAACCTTTGGTAGAAAATACGTTAAAGCAGGTTGTTTCCTTTACGCGTAGCAATAAAATGACGGCTACAGACTTAAAAGAAACAGCTAAAAAGTTACTGACTTATGTGAGCATCAGTTCTCCAAATTTGACAGAACGCCAGCTGGCGGATTACTATTTGGCTGATCCTGAAATCTATAAAAAAATAGTGGAAGCTCTCCCAAGTGAGAAACGCTTGGATTCAGATGGCAATCGTCTATCCGAATCAGAACTGTATAACAATGCGGTCGATAGTGTACAAACGAGTCAACTAAACTATACAGAGGATGAAAAGAAAGAAATCTATCTTTTTAGTCAGTTAAATGCTGTTGGAAACTTTGCGACAGGAACCATTGCGACAGATCCTCTAAATGATTCTCAGGTGGCTGTTATTGCCTCTATTTCAAAGGAGATGCCTGGCATTAGTATTTCTACTTCTTGGGATAGAAAGGTTTTGGAAACTTCCCTTTCTTCTATAGTTGGGAGTGTATCCAGTGAAAAAGCTGGTCTCCCAGCGGAAGAAGCAGAAGCCTATCTTAAAAAAGGCTATTCTCTAAATGATCGTGTAGGAACCTCCTATTTGGAAAAGCAATATGAAGAGACCTTACAAGGAAAACGCTCGGTAAAAGAAATCCATCTGGATAAATATGGCAATATGGAAAGAGTGGATACAATTGAGGAAGGTAGTAAGGGAAACAATATCAAACTGACCATTGATTTGGCCTTCCAAGATAGCGTGGATGCTTTACTGAAAAGTTATTTCAATTCCGAGCTAGAAAATGGTGGAGCCAAGTATTCTGAAGGTGTCTATGCAGTCGCCCTTAACCCAAAAACAGGTGCGGTTTTGTCTATGTCAGGGATTAAACATGACTTGAAAACGGGAGAGTTGACGCCTGATTCCTTGGGAACGGTAACCAATGTCTTTGTTCCAGGTTCGGTTGTCAAGGCGGCGACCATCAGCTCAGGTTGGGAAAATGGAGTCTTGTCAGGAAACCAGACCTTGACAGACCAGTCCATTGTCTTCCAAGGTTCAGCTCCCATCAATTCTTGGTATACTGCCTTTTCTGTGCCAATGCCGATTACGGCAGTTCAGGCTCTAGAGTATTCATCCAATGCTTATATGGTCCAAACAGCCTTAGGTCTTATGGGGCAAACCTATCAACCAAATATGTTTGTCGGTACCAGCAATCTAGAGTCTGCTATGGGGAAACTGCGTTCAACCTTTGGCGAATATGGCTTGGGGTCTGCGACTGGGATTGACCTACCAGATGAATCTACTGGATTTATTCCCAAAGAGTATAGCTTTGCTAATTACATTACTAATGCCTTTGGGCAGTTTGATAACTATACGCCCATGCAGTTGGCTCAGTATGTAGCAACTATTGCAAATGATGGTGTTCGTGTGGCTCCTCGTATTGTTGAAGGCATTTATGGTAATAATGATAAGGGAGGACTGGGTGACTTGATTCAGCAACTGCAACCGACAGAGATGAATAAGGTCAATATATCCGACTCCGATATGAGCATCTTGCACCAAGGTTTTTATCAGGTTGCTCATGGGACTAGCGGATTGACAACTGGACGTGCCTTTTCAAATGGTGCCTTGGTATCTATTAGCGGAAAAACGGGTACCGCTGAAAGTTATGTTGCGGGAGGTCAAGAAGCCAACAATACCAATGCGGTGGCCTATGCACCATCAGATAATCCTCAAATTGCTGTAGCCGTTGTCTTTCCGCATAACACCAATCTGACAAATGGTGTCGGACCTTCTATTGCGCGTGATATTATCAACCTCTATAACCAACACCATCCAATGAACTAGAAAGGAACATATGCTTTATCCAACACCTATTGCCAAGCTGATTGATAGCTATTCAAAGTTACCAGGTATCGGGATTAAGACGGCTACCCGTCTGGCCTTTTATACGATTGGGATGTCTGCTGATGATGTCAATGAATTTGCAAAAAATCTCCTTTCTGCTAAGAGAGAATTGACATATTGTTCTATTTGTGGACGTTTGACAGACGACGATCCTTGTTCTATCTGTACCGATCCGACTCGTGACCAGACAACAATTTTAGTTCTTGAGGATAGTAGAGATGTGGCAACCATGGAAAATATCCAAGAATACCATGGCCTCTATCATGTCCTGCATGGCCTCATTTCTCCTATGAATGGTATCAGTCCGGACGATATCAATCTCAAGAGCCTTATGACTCGTCTTATGGATAGTGAAGTTTCAGAAGTGATTGTGGCGACTAATGCTACAGCGGATGGTGAAGCGACTTCCATGTATCTTTCACGTTTGCTCAAGCCGGCTGGTATCAAGGTTACGCGTCTAGCACGAGGTCTCGCTGTGGGAGCGGACATTGAGTATGCGGACGAAGTGACACTCTTACGAGCCATTGAAAATCGGACAGAGTTGTAAGTGTAGGCAAATTTACGAACTCCATTCATTTATAAAAAATCAAAGAGGCTGAAAATCGTTCCTATCGGCCTCTTTTTGTATAGTGTGATGAGTAGGATCAGGTTCAAGTTTTAAAAAACCAAGCAAATATGATATACTAAAGAGCGAGTATTCTAGTAGAATTAGGACAAATAATATGAAACAAACGATTATTCTTTTATATGGTGGACGGAGTGCGGAACGCGAAGTCTCTGTCCTTTCAGCTGAGAGTGTCATGCGTGCGGTCGATTACGACCGTTTCACAGTCAAGACTTTCTTTATCAGTCAGTCAGGTGACTTTATCAAAACACAGGAATTTAGTCATGCTCCGGGGCAAGAAGACCGTCTCATGACCAATGAAACCATTGATTGGGATAAGAAAGTTGCACCAAGTGCTATCTACGAAGAAGGTGCAGTGGTCTTTCCAGTCCTTCACGGGCCAATGGGAGAAGATGGCTCTGTTCAAGGATTCTTGGAAGTTTTGAAAATGCCTTACGTTGGTTGCAACATTTTGTCATCAAGTCTTGCCATGGATAAAATCACGACTAAGCGTGTTCTGGAATCTGCTGGTATTGCCCAAGTTCCTTATGTGGCTATCGTTGAAGGCGATGATGTGACTGCTAAAATCGCTGAAGTGGAAGAAAAATTGGCTTATCCAGTCTTCACTAAGCCGTCAAACATGGGGTCTAGTGTCGGTATTTCTAAGTCTGAAAACCAAGAAGAACTCCGTCAAGCCTTAAAACTTGCCTTCCGATATGACAGCCGTGTCTTGGTTGAGCAAGGAGTGAATGCCCGTGAAATTGAGGTTGGCCTCTTGGGTAACTACGATGTCAAGAGCACGCTACCTGGAGAAGTTGTCAAGGACGTTGCCTTTTATGACTACGATGCCAAGTATATTGATAACAAGATTACTATGGATATTCCTGCCAAAATCAGTGATGATGTGGTGGCTGTCATGCGTCAAAATGCAGAAACAGCCTTCCGTGCCATTGGTGGCCTTGGTCTATCTCGTTGCGATTTCTTCTATACAGATAAGGGAGAGATTTTTCTCAACGAGCTCAATACCATGCCAGGTTTCACCCAGTGGTCTATGTACCCACTACTTTGGGACAATATGGGGATCAGCTACCCAGAACTAATCGAGCGTTTGGTTGACCTTGCCAAGGAAAGTTTTGACAAGCGCGAAGCGCATTTGATATAAAATTAAAGAGAGGGTAGAAGCCAGAACCATCACTGCAAGGTGACTAGAGTTCTCGGACTTCAGCCCTTTTTAAAGGAGTAGAAATGAAATTAACAATCCATGAAATTGCCCAAGTTGTTGGAGCCAAAAATGATATCAGTATCTTTGAGGACACCCAGTTAGAAAAAGCTGAGTTTGATAGTCGTTTGATTGGAACTGGAGATTTATTTGTGCCACTTAAAGGTGCGCGTGACGGTCATGACTTTATCGAAAGAGCTTTTGAAAATGGTGCGGCAGCAACCCTGTCTGAGAAAGAGGTTGCAAATCATCCCTACATTCTAGTAGATGATGTTTTGACTGCCTTTCAACAACTAGCTGCCTACTATCTTGAAAAAACAGCTGTTGATGTCTTTGCGGTTACGGGTTCAAATGGCAAGACAACGACCAAGGATATGTTAGCGCATTTACTATCAACAACCTACAAGACCTACAAAACACAAGGAAACTACAATAACGAGATTGGTCTTCCATACACAGTTCTCCATATGCCTGAAGGGACAGAAAAGTTGGTCTTGGAGATGGGGCAGGACCACTTGGGCGATATTCATCTCTTGTCTGAATTGGCTCGTCCAAAAACAGCCATCGTGACCTTGGTTGGAGAAGCCCATTTGGCCTTTTTCAAAGATCGTTCGGAAATCGCTAAAGGGAAAATGCAAATTGCAGATGGCATGGCTTCGAATTCCTTGCTCTTGGCGCCAGCAGATTCGATTGTAGAGGACTACTTGCCAACTGATAAAAAGGTAGTCCGTTTTGGGCAAGGGGCAGAGTTGGAAATCACAGACTTGGTTGAGCGTAAGGACAGTCTGACCTTTAAGGCTAATTTCTTGGAACAAGCCCTTGATTTGCCAGTGACTGGTAAGTACAATGCTACCAATGCTATGATTGCATCCTATGTTGCCCTACAAGAAGGAGTTTCAGAGGAGCAAATTCATCAGGCCTTCCAAGGTCTTGAATTGACGCGTAATCGTACTGAGTGGAAGAAAGCAGCCAATGGAGCAGATATCCTGTCAGACGTATATAATGCCAATCCAACTGCTATGAAGCTGATTTTAGAGACTTTCTCTGCCATTCCAGCCAATGAAGGTGGCAAGAAAATTGCAGTGTTGGCGGATATGAAGGAGCTTGGTGACCAGTCTATTCAACTCCATAACCAGATGATTTTGAGCCTTTCTCCAGATGTGCTTGATACCGTTATTTTCTATGGAGAAGACATTGCTGAATTAGCCCAATTGGTCAGTCAAATGTTCCCAATTGGCCACGTTTACTACTTCAAGAAAACAGAAGACCAGGATCAATTTGAAGACCTAGTCAAGCAGGTTAAGGAAAGCCTTGGAGCCTATGACCAAATCTTGCTAAAAGGTTCTAACTCTATGAATCTAGCCAAATTGGTAGAACGTTTAGAAAATGAAGTCAAGTGATTTTGTCAAACATTTACGTATTTCTAAATCCATTTTTAACAACTAGCATGGTATAATAAAATGCAGGAAAATTTTGAATCATGAGGAAGACTAGATGAATTTATGGGATATTTTCTTTACGACTCAGGCAACCGAGCCGCCCAAATTTGACCTTTTTTGGTATGTTAGCCTATTTACGCTCTTAGCCTTAACCTTTTATACAGCCCATCGCTATCGTGAAAAGAAGGTTTACCAACGATTTTTCCAAATCTTGCAGACTGTTCAGTTAATCCTTCTTTATGGTTGGTACTGGGTCAATCATATGCCACTGTCAGAAAGCCTACCCTTTTACCATTGCCGTATGGCTATGTTTGTGGTACTCTTGCTTCCTGGTCAATCCAAATATAAACAATACTTTGCATTATTGGGAACATTTGGGACATTAGCAGCCTTTGTTTATCCAGTGCCAGATGCTTACCCTTTTCCACATATCACCATTCTATCCTTTATCTTTGGTCATTTAGCACTCTTGGGGAACTCTCTAGTTTATCTATTGAGACAGTATAATGCGCGATTGCTGGATGTGAAGGGAATTTTTCTCATGACCTTTGCCCTAAATGCCTTGATTTTTGTGGTCAATTTGGTGACAGGTGGCGATTACGGATTTTTGACAAAACCGCCATTGGTTGGGGATCACGGTCTAGTAGCTAATTATTTACTTGTTTCAATTGTGCTGGTAGCTACTATCAGTTTGACTAAGAAAATCTTAGAATTCTTTTTAGCTCAAGAAGCAGAAAAAATGATTGCAAAGGAAGCTTAACACAGAGCTTTCTTTTTTGCTCTTAGAGAGTTTTTACAAGCAGCTTATAAAATAAGAATTTCTGAATAGACAAACTCAAAAAATGGCTGGGAAATTTAGGAAAAAAGCAAGCACGATTAAATTTTTTGTGTTATAATATTTTGTGAATAGCTATGCCTATGTTTAGCTATGGAATAATACGAAGTGCGAAACTTGGAAGATAGAGAGGAAGCGATGTAATGGCTAGAGAAGGCTTTTTTACAGGTCTAGATATTGGAACAAGCTCTGTCAAGGTGCTTGTGGCCGAGCAGAGAAATGGTGAATTAAATGTAATTGGCGTGAGTAATGCCAAAAGTAAAGGTGTAAAGGATGGAATTATTGTTGATATTGATGCAGCAGCAACTGCTATCAAGTCAGCCATTTCCCAAGCGGAAGAAAAGGCAGGCATTTCGATTAAATCAGTGAATGTCGGCTTGCCTGGTAATCTTTTGCAGGTAGAACCAACTCAGGGGATGATTCCAGTAACATCTGATACTAAGGAAATTACGGATCAAGATGTTGAAAATGTTGTCAAATCAGCTTTGACAAAGAGTATGACACCTGACCGTGAAGTCATTACCTTTATTCCTGAAGAATTTATTGTGGATGGTTTCCAAGGGATTCGTGACCCACGTGGCATGATGGGGGTTCGCCTTGAAATGCGTGGTTTGCTTTATACAGGACCTCGTACTATCTTGCACAATTTGCGTAAGACGGTTGAGCGTGCAGGTGTTCAGGTTGAAAATGTTATCATTTCACCACTAGCAATGGTTCAGTCTGTTTTGAACGAAGGGGAACGTGAATTTGGTGCTACAGTGATTGATATGGGGGCAGGTCAAACGACTGTCGCTACAATCCGTAATCAAGAACTCCAGTTCACACATATTCTCCAAGAAGGTGGAGATTATGTAACTAAAGATATCTCCAAGGTTTTGAAAACCTCTCGCAAATTAGCGGAAGGCTTGAAACTGAATTACGGGGAAGCCTATCCGCCTCTTGCAAGCAAAGAAACCTTCCAAGTAGAGGTTATTGGAGAAGTAGAAGCAGTCGAAGTGACGGAAGCCTACTTGTCAGAAATTATTTCTGCACGAATCAAGCACATCCTTGAACAAATCAAGCAAGAATTAGATAGAAGGCGTCTATTGGACCTCCCTGGTGGTATTGTCTTAATCGGTGGGAATGCCATTTTACCAGGTATGGTTGAGCTTGCTCAGGAAGTCTTTGGCGTCCGTGTCAAGCTTTATGTTCCAAATCAAGTTGGTATCCGTAATCCAGCCTTTGCGCATGTGATTAGTTTATCAGAATTTGCGGGTCAATTAACAGAAGTTAATCTTTTGGCTCAGGGAGCGATAAAAGGTGAGAATGACTTAAGTCATCAGCCAATTAGTTTTGGTGGGATGCTGCAAAAAACAGCTCAGTTTGTACAATCAACGCCTGTTCAACCAGCTCCTGCTCCAGAAGTAGAGCCGGTGGCGCCTACAGAACCAATGGCGGATTTCCAACAAGCTTCACAAAATAAACCGAAATTAGCAGATCGTTTCCGTGGATTGATCGGAAGCATGTTTGACGAATAAAGAGGAAAAATAAATTATGACATTTTCATTTGATACAGCTGCTGCTCAAGGGGCAGTGATTAAAGTAATTGGTGTCGGTGGAGGTGGTGGCAATGCCATCAACCGTATGGTCGACGAAGGTGTTACAGGCGTAGAATTTATCGCAGCAAACACAGATGTACAAGCATTGAGTAGTACAAAAGCTGAGACTGTTATTCAGTTGGGACCTAAATTGACTCGTGGTTTGGGTGCAGGAGGTCAACCTGAGGTTGGTCGTAAAGCCGCTGAAGAAAGCGAAGAAACACTGACGGAAGCTATTAGTGGTGCCGATATGGTCTTCATCACTGCTGGTATGGGAGGAGGCTCTGGAACTGGAGCTGCTCCTGTTATTGCTCGTATCGCCAAAGATTTAGGTGCGCTTACAGTTGGTGTTGTAACACGTCCCTTTGGTTTTGAAGGAAGTAAGCGTGGACAATTTGCTGTAGAAGGAATCAATCAACTTCGTGAGCATGTAGACACTCTATTGATTATCTCAAACAACAATTTGCTTGAAATTGTTGATAAGAAAACACCGCTTTTGGAGGCTCTTAGCGAAGCGGATAACGTTCTTCGTCAAGGTGTTCAAGGGATTACCGATTTGATTACCAATCCAGGATTGATTAACCTTGACTTTGCCGATGTGAAAACGGTAATGGCAAACAAAGGGAATGCTCTTATGGGTATTGGTATCGGTAGTGGAGAAGAACGTGTGGTAGAAGCGGCACGTAAGGCAATCTATTCACCACTTCTTGAAACAACTATTGACGGTGCTGAGGATGTTATCGTCAACGTTACTGGTGGTCTTGACTTAACCTTGATTGAGGCAGAAGAGGCTTCACAAATTGTGAACCAGGCAGCAGGTCAAGGAGTGAACATCTGGCTCGGTACTTCAATTGATGAAAGTATGCGTGATGAAATTCGTGTAACAGTTGTTGCAACGGGTGTTCGTCAAGACCGCGTAGAAAAGGTTGTGGCTCCACAAGCTAGATCTGCTACTAACTACCGTGAGACAGTGAAACCAGCTCATTCACATGGCTTTGATCGTCATTTTGATATGGCAGAAACAGTTGAATTGCCAAAACAAAATCCACGTCGTTTGGAACCAACTCAGGCATCTGCTTTTGGTGATTGGGATCTTCGCCGTGAATCGATTGTTCGTACAACAGATTCAGTCGTTTCTCCAGTCGAGCGCTTTGAAGCCCCAATTTCACAAGATGAAGATGAATTGGATACACCTCCATTTTTCAAAAATCGTTAAGTAAATGAATGTAAAAGAAAATACAGAACTTGTTTTTCGAGAAGTTGCAGAGGCTAGTCTGAGTGCTCATCGAGAGAGTGGTTCGGTCTCTGTCATTGCAGTTACCAAGTATGTAGATGTACCGACAGCGGAAGCCTTGCTTCCGCTAGGTGTTCATCATATCGGTGAAAATCGTGTAGATAAGTTTCTGGAAAAATATGAAGCTTTAAAAGATCGAGATGTGACTTGGCATTTGATTGGTACCTTGCAAAGACGTAAGGTGAAAGATATCATTCAATACGTTGATTATTTCCATGCATTGGACTCAGTAAAGCTAGCAGGGGAAATTCAAAAAAGAAGTGACCGAGTCATCAAGTGTTTCCTTCAAGTAAATATTTCTAAAGAAGAAAGCAAACACGGTTTTTCGAGAGAGGAACTGCTGGAAATCTTGCCAGAGTTAGCCAGACTAGATAAGATTGAATATGTTGGTTTAATGACGATGGCACCTTTTGAGGCTAGCAGTGAGCAGTTGAAAGAGATTTTCAAGGCGGCCCAAGATTTACAAAGAGAAATTCAAGAGAAACAAATTCCAAATATGCCTATGACCGAGTTAAGTATGGGAATGAGTCGTGATTATAAAGAAGCGATTCAATTCGGTTCCACTTTTGTTCGTATAGGTACATCATTTTTTAAGTAGGAGAGAACCATGTCTTTAAAAGATAGATTCGATAGATTTATAGATTATTTTACGGAGGATGAGGATTCAAGTCTCCCTTATGAAAAAAGAGATGAGCCTGTGTTTACTTCAGTAAATTCTTCACAGGAACCGGCTCTCCCAATGAATCAACCTTCACAGTCGGCTGGTACAAAAGAGAACAATATCACCAGACTTCATGCAAGACAACAGGAATTGGCAAATCAGAGTCAGCGTGCAACGGATAAGGTCATTATAGATGTTCGTTATCCTAGAAAATATGAGGATGCAACAGAAATTGTTGATTTATTGGCAGGAAACGAAAGTATCTTGATTGATTTTCAGTATATGACAGAGGTGCAGGCTCGTCGTTGTTTGGACTATTTGGATGGAGCTTGTCATGTTTTAGCTGGAAATTTGAAAAAGGTAGCTTCTACCATGTATTTGTTGACACCAGTGAATGTTATTGTAAATGTTGAAGATATCCGTTTACCAGATGAAGATCAACAGGGTGAGTTCGGTTTTGATATGAAGCGAAATAGAGTACGATAATGATTTTTTTAATTCGTATGATTTATAATGCAGTGGATATTTACTCCCTGATTTTGGTAGCCTTCGCTGTCATGTCTTGGTTTCCAGGTGCCTACGAATCCAGTTTAGGTCGTTGGATTGTAGCGTTGGTGAAACCAGTGCTTGCTCCCTTGCAACGCCTGCCTTTACAGATAGCGGGTCTTGATTTATCTGTTTGGGTTGCGATTGTTTTGGTTCGATTTTTAGGAGAAAACCTAGTGCGTTTTCTGGCGATGATAGGATGAATAAAGGGATTTATCAGCATTTCTCCATAGAAGATCGTCCATTTCTTGACAAGGGAATGGAATGGATAAAGAAGGTAGAAGATAGCTATGCTCCTTTTTTAACTCCTTTTATCAATCCTCATCAGGAGAAGCTATTAAAGATTTTGGCCAAAACCTATGGTCTTGCTTGTAGCAGTAGTGGGGAATTCGTCTCGAGTGAGTATGTTCGAGTTTTATTATACCCAGATTATTTCCAACCAGAGTTTTCAGATTTTGAAATATCTCTCCAGGAAATTGTGTATTCCAATAAATTTGAACATTTAACGCATGCTAAGATTTTAGGGACAGTCATCAATCAATTAGGGATTGAACGGAAACTTTTTGGAGATATCCTAGTAGATGAAGAACGGGCGCAGATTATGATTAATCAGCAGTTTCTTCTTCTCTTTCAAGATGGACTAAAGAAAATTGGTCGTATACCTGTTTCGCTGGAGGAACGTCCTTTCACCGAGAAAATAGATAAGCTAGAACAGTATCGAGAACTGGATTTATCTGTGTCTAGTTTTCGATTAGATGTTCTTTTATCAAATGTTTTGAAACTATCTAGGAATCAAGCAAACCAGTTGATTGAAAAGAAACTTGTCCAAGTAAATTATCATGTGGTAGACAAATCAGATTACACTGTTCAAGTTGGAGACTTGATTAGTGTGAGAAAATTTGGTCGCTTGAGATTACTTCAAGATAAGGGACAAACGAAAAAAGAGAAGAAAAAAATAACCGTCCAGTTATTATTAAGTAAGTGAGGAATAGAATGCCAATTACATCATTAGAAATAAAGGACAAGACTTTTGGAACTCGATTCAGAGGTTTTGATCCAGAAGAAGTCGATGAATTTTTAGATATTGTGGTTCGTGATTACGAAGATCTTGTGCGTGCGAATCATGATAAAAATTTGCGTATTAAGAGTTTAGAAGAGCGTTTGTCTTACTTTGATGAAATAAAAGATTCATTGAGCCAGTCTGTATTGATTGCTCAGGATACAGCTGAGAGAGTGAAACAGGCGGCGCATGAACGTTCAAACAATATCATTCATCAAGCAGAGCAAGATGCGCAACGCTTGTTGGAAGAAGCTAAATATAAGGCAAACGAGATTCTTCGTCAAGCAACTGATAATGCTAAGAAAGTCGCTGTTGAAACAGAAGAATTGAAGAACAAGAGCCGTGTCTTCCACCAACGTCTCAAATCTACAATTGAGAGTCAGTTGGCTATTGTTGAATCTTCAGATTGGGAAGATATTCTCCGTCCAACAGCTACTTATCTTCAAACCAGTGATGAAGCCTTTAAAGAAGTGGTTAGCGAAGTACTTGGAGAACCGATTCCAGCTCCAATTGAAGAAGAACCAATTGATATGACACGTCAGTTCTCTCAAGCAGAAATGGAAGAATTACAAGCTCGTATTGAGGTAGCCGATAAAGAATTGTCTGAATTTGAAGCTCAGATTAAACAGGAAGTGGAAACTCCAACTCCTGTAGTGAGTCCTCAAGTTGAAGAAGAGCCTCTGCTCATCCAGTTGGCCCAATGTATGAAGAACCAGAAGTAGCTCCAGTGCATCCGACAGGTCCAACACCAGCTACAGAAACTGTTGATTCAGCACCGGGATTTGAAGCACCGCAAGAATCTGTTACAATTTTATAAGAAATATTCTGAGAACAATATCTTATCCTTATATTCCCAGCGAGCAGGAGATGGTGTGAGTCCTGCATTCCCTATCGATAAGATTATCCTCTCAAACTATCAAGTCTGAATCTAGTAAGATTTGACGTTCCCCACGTTACGGGATAAGAGGGAGAAAGACTAAAACTTTTTCCGAATAAAGGTGGTACCACGATTTTCGTCCTTTTTGGAAGTCGTGGTTTTTAATTTGTTATTATTTATAAAGGAGATACCATGAAACTCAAAGACACCCTTAATCTTGGGAAAACTGAATTCCCAATGCGTGCAGGCCTTCCTACCAAAGAGCCAGTTTGGCAAAAGGAATGGGAAGATGCAAAACTTTATCAACGTCGTCAAGAATTGAACCAAGGAAAACCTCATTTCACCTTGCATGATGGCCCTCCATACGCTAACGGAAATATCCACGTTGGACATGCTATGAACAAGATTTCAAAAGATATCATTGTTCGTTCTAAGTCTATGTCAGGATTTTACGCACCATTTATTCCTGGTTGGGATACTCATGGTCTGCCAATCGAGCAAGTCTTGTCAAAACAAGGTGTCAAACGTAAAGAAATGGACTTGGTTGAGTACTTGAAACTTTGCCGTGAGTACGCTCTTTCTCAAGTAGATAAACAACGTGAAGATTTTAAACGTTTGGGTGTTTCTGGTGACTGGGAAAATCCATATGTGACCTTGACTCCTGACTATGAAGCAGCTCAAATTCGTGTATTTGGTGAGATGGCTAATAAGGGTTATATCTACCGTGGTGCTAAGCCAGTTTACTGGTCATGGTCATCTGAGTCAGCCCTTGCTGAAGCAGAGATTGAATACCATGACTTGGTTTCAACTTCCCTTTACTATGCCAACAAGGTAAAAGATGGCAAAGGAGTTCTAGATACAGATACTTATATCGTTGTCTGGACAACGACTCCATTTACTATCACAGCCTCTCGTGGTTTGACGGTTGGTGCAGATATTGATTACGTTTTGGTTCAACCTGCTGGTGAAGCTCGTAAGTTTGTCGTTGCTGCTGAATTATTGACTAGCTTGTCTGAGAAATTTGGCTGGGCTGATGTTCAAGTTTTGGAAACTTACCGTGGCCAAGAACTCAACCACATCGTAACAGAACACCCATGGGATACAGCTGTAGAAGAGTTGGTAATTCTTGGTGACCACGTTACGACTGACTCTGGTACAGGTATTGTCCATACAGCCCCTGGTTTTGGTGAGGACGATTACAATGTTGGTATTGCTAATAATCTTGAAGTCGCAGTGACTGTTGATGAACGTGGTATCATGATGAAGAATGCTGGTCCTGAATTTGAAGGTCAATTCTATGAAAAGGTAGTTCCAACTGTTATTGAAAAACTTGGTAACCTCCTTCTTGCCCAAGAAGAAATCTCTCACTCATATCCATTTGACTGGCGTACTAAGAAACCAATCATCTGGCGTGCAGTTCCACAATGGTTTGCCTCAGTTTCTAAATTCCGTCAAGAAATCTTGGACGAAATTGAAAAAGTGAAATTCCACTCAGAATGGGGTAAAGTCCGTCTTTACAATATGATCCGTGACCGTGGTGACTGGGTTATCTCTCGTCAACGTGCTTGGGGTGTTCCACTTCCTATCTTCTACGCTGAAGATGGTACAGCTATCATGGTAGCTGAAACTATTGAACACGTAGCTCAACTTTTTGAAGAACATGGTTCAAGCATTTGGTGGGAACGTGATGCCAAAGACCTCTTGCCAGAAGGATTTACTCATCCAGGTTCACCAAACGGCGAGTTCAAAAAAGAAACTGATATCATGGACGTTTGGTTTGACTCAGGTTCATCATGGAATGGAGTGGTGGTAAACCGTCCTGAATTGACTTACCCAGCCGACCTTTACCTAGAAGGTTCTGACCAATACCGTGGTTGGTTTAACTCATCACTTATCACATCTGTTGCCAACCATGGCGTAGCACCTTACAAACAAATCTTGTCACAAGGTTTTGCCCTTGATGGTAAAGGTGAGAAGATGTCTAAATCTCTTGGAAATACCATTGCTCCAAGCGATGTTGAAAAACAATTCGGTGCTGAAATCTTGCGTCTCTGGGTAACAAGTGTTGACTCAAGCAATGACGTGCGTATCTCTATGGATATTTTGAGCCAAGTTTCTGAAACTTACCGTAAGATTCGTAACACTCTTCGTTTCTTGATTGCCAATACATCTGATTTTAACCCAGATCAAGATACAGTCGCTTACGATGAGCTTCGTTCAGTTGATAAGTACATGACGATTCGCTTTAACCAGCTTGTCAAGACCATTCGTGATGCCTATGCAGACTTTGAATTCTTGACGATCTACAAGGCCTTGGTGAACTTTATCAACGTTGACTTGTCAGCCTTCTACCTTGATTTTGCCAAAGATGTTGTTTACATTGAAGGTGCCAAATCACTGGAACGCCGTCAAATGCAGACTGTCTTCTATGACATTCTTGTCAAAATCACCAAACTCTTGACACCAATCCTTCCTCACACTGCGGAAGAAATTTGGTCATATCTTGAGTTTGAAACAGAAGACTTCGTCCAATTGTCAGAATTACCAGAGGCTCAAACTTTTGCTAATCAAGAAGAAATCTTGGATACATGGGCAGCCTTCATGGACTTCCGTGGACAAGCTCAAAAAGCCTTGGAAGAAGCTCGTAATGCAAAAGTAATCGGTAAATCACTTGAAGCACACTTGACAGTTTATCCAAACGAAGTTGTGAAAACTCTACTCGAAGCAGTAAACAGCAATGTGGCTCAACTTTTGATCGTGTCAGACTTGACCATCGCAGAAGGACCAGCTCCAGAAGCTGCCCTTAGCTTCGAAGATGTAGCCTTCACAGTTGAACGCGCTGCAGGTGAAGTATGTGACCGTTGCCGTCGTATTGACCCAACAACAGCAGAACGTAGCTACCAGGCAGTTATCTGTGACCACTGTGCAAGTATCGTAGAAGAAAACTTTGCGGAAGCAGTCGCAGAAGGATTTGAAGAGAAATAAGATTGAAAAGTCTAGGCAAAATTCAATTTGAGAAGAAAAGACAACTAATTTTATAGTCTATTAAACGCATTGTATCACGTTTTTGAATACCTGATATGATGTGTTTTTTATTTATTTTAAAAATTTGCGAGGTATGACTTTTTATACTCAACAAGAATCAAAGAGAAACTTAGCAATCTAACAGTAGTAAGATAAAATAGGAATTTGATATTAGGGATAAGATTGGTAAATAGTGTAATATTTTTACAACAATAAATTTATATAGTTATTTCTGGTTTCTGAAAAGTATTATATTATATTTTATTTCATATTATACAAATTTTTATTTTATAATATCAGAAAATACTTTTTTTAAAAGCAAATATGATACAATTTTATTTGAAAAAAATAAAAAAGCAGATTTTATTATGAAATTAAAAACACTTGCTTTAATTAGTGGTATCGTCGGTCTTGTGGGAGGAATTTTACTTCTTATTTGTCCTTTTGTCTTGTTGGGAACAGCGGTAAATACAGCTGCTACAACTCTTAATGGAGGAGCTACTGCAGGGGCTTTTTCAGGTGTTGCCTTACTCTTGAATGCCTTGAAGATTGCAAATCTTGTTCTTGGTATCATTGCTATTGTTTACTATAAAGGAGATAAGCATGTAGGTGCAGCTCCGTCTGTACTAATGATTGTTTCTGGTGAAGTTAGTCTCATTCCATTCTTAGGATGGGTTGGGGGGATTCTTGCTATTATCGGAGGATCTCTATTCCTTGCAACATTGAAGAAATTCAAATCAGAAGAATAAAAGGTATTTTAGCATGAAAAGAACAAAAAAGTTTATCGGTATAGGAGTAGCTCTATTATCTCTTTCTCTTCTAGTTGCATGTGGAACATAAAGTTCAAAGAATACTTCAACAAGTAATGATGAGAAGACAGTAGCAACATCCAATAGTTCAAAAGAAACAATCACTTTCGATACACCGGTTGTAACAGACGATGCGATTGAATCAATACGCACTTATGCAGATTATATAGATCTTTATAAAAATATTTTTGATGATTATTTTACTAAAGCTGAGGAAGGTTTCAAAGGCACAGCTATGGAAAATAATGACTCGTTTACTAAACTAAAAGAGTCAACTCAAAAATTATTCGATGCGCAGAAAAAAAGGTTAAATAAATGAAGATAGAATAGAAACAACCAAAAACAATGTGATTGCCAAACAGTCCTTTCCTTTTTGGTTTTGACTAGCTTTTTTGTGAAAAATTGTGTAAAATAGAATAGATAAACGAGGGGAAACCTCGGAAAATTTAAAGGAGAATCCATCTAATGGTAAAATTGGTTTTTGCTCGCCACGGTGAGTCTGAATGGAACAAAGCTAACCTTTTCACTGGTTGGGCTGATGTTGATTTGTCTGAAAAAGGTACACAACAAGCGATTGACGCTGGTAAATTGATCAAAGAAGCTGGTATCAAATTTGACCAAGCTTACACTTCAGTATTGAAACGTGCTATCAAAACAACTAACTTGGCTCTTGAAGCTTCTGACCAATTGTGGGTTCCAGTTGAAAAATCATGGCGCTTGAACGAACGTCACTACGGTGGTTTGACTGGTAAAAACAAAGCTGAAGCTGCTGAACAATTTGGTGATGAGCAAGTTCACATCTGGCGTCGTTCATACGATGTATTGCCTCCAAATATGGACCGTGATGATGAGCACTCAGCTCACACAGACCGTCGTTATGCTTCACTTGACGACTCAGTCATTCCAGATGCTGAAAACTTGAAAGTGACTTTGGAACGTGCTCTTCCATTCTGGGAAGATAAAATCGCTCCAGCTCTTAAAGATGGTAAAAACGTATTCGTAGGAGCTCACGGTAACTCAATCCGTGCCCTTGTAAAACACATCAAAGGTTTGTCAGATGATGAGATCATGGACGTGGAAATCCCTAACTTCCCACCATTGGTATTCGAATTCGACGAAAAATTGAACGTTGTTTCTGAATATTACCTTGGAAAATAAAAAATTGTAAGCCTAGGATTGATTTCTAGGCTTTTTATGTTAGTATGGAAGTATGATAAGGAATAAAAAACAAGATTATGTACTGGCCTACAAGCAACCAGCTTCAACCACTTACATGGGTTGGGAAGAAGAAGCTTTACCGATAGGCAATGGTTCTTTAGGAGCAAAAGTATTTGGCCTTATAGGGGCTGAACGGATTCAATTTAATGAAAAAAGTCTCTGGTCTGGAGGTCCACTTCCTGATAGTTCAGATTATCAGGGTGGAAATCTTCAGGATCAGTATGGTTTTTTAGCTGAGATTCGGCAGGATTTGGAGAAGAGAGATTACAATCTAGCTAAGGAACTGGCTGAGCAGCACCTAATTGGGCCAAAAACGAGTCAATATGGGACCTATCTGTCTTTTGGGGATATTCACATTGAGTTCAGCCAGCAAGGTACGACTTTGTCTCAGGTGACGGACTATCAGAGACAGCTGAATATTAGTAAGGCACTTGCGACGACTTCTTATGTCTATAAGGGAACGCGATTTGAACGTGAAGCTTTTGCGAGTTTTCCAGATGATCTCTTGGTTCAATGTTTTACTAAGGAAGGGTTGGAAACTCTAGATTTTACTATAGAACTATCCTTGACCTGTGATTTGGCTTCTAATGGAAAGTATGAGCAGGAAAAATCTGATTACAAGGAGTGTAAGTTGGATATTACTGATTCTCATATCTTGATGAAGGGAAGAGTTAAGGATAATGATCTGCGGTTTGCTAGTTATCTAGCTTGGGAAACGGATGGAGATATTAGAGTTTGGTCAGATAGGGTTCAGATATCAGGAGCCAGTTATGCCAATCTCTTCTTGGCCGCTAAGACGGATTTTGCCCAAAATCCTGCTAGCAATTATCGCAAGAAACTAGATTTAGAGCAACAGGTGATAGACTTGGTGGACACAGCTAAAGAAAAGGGCTATACCCAATTGAAATCAAGGCATATCGAGGACTACCAAGCCTTATTCCAGCGTGTTCAATTGGATTTGGAAGCTGATGTTGACGCATCCACTACAGATGATTTGTTAAAAAATTATAAGCCACAAGAAGGGCAGGCTTTGGAGGAGCTGTTCTTCCAGTATGGACGGTATTTATTGATTAGTTCGTCCAGAGACTGCCCAGATGCTCTACCAGCTAACCTACAGGGAGTCTGGAATGCGGTCGACAATCCTCCTTGGAATTCGGACTATCACTTAAATGTCAATCTGCAGATGAATTATTGGCCAGCCTATGTTACCAATCTCCTAGAGGCGGTCTTTCCGGTCATCAACTATGTAGATGATTTGCGTGTCTATGGTCGTCTAGCGGCTGTAAAGTATGCAGGAATCGTCTCTCAAAAAGGTGAGGAAAATGGTTGGTTGGTTCATACTCAAGCGACTCCCTTTGGTTGGACGGCACCTGGTTGGGATTACTATTGGGGTTGGTCACCAGCTGCCAATGCGTGGATGATGCAAACCGTTTATGAAGCCTATTCATTTTATAGGGACCAAGACTATCTCAGAGAGAAAATTTATCCCATGTTGAGGGAAACGGTTCGTTTTTGGAATGCCTTTTTACATAAGGATCAGCAGGCGCAGCGTTGGGTGTCTTCTCCGTCTTATTCCCCAGAACATGGGCCGATTTCGATTGGCAATACTTATGACCAATCTCTGATTTGGCAGTTATTTCATGATTTTATTCAGGCTGCTCAGGAATTGGGACTGGATGAGGACTTGTTGACTGAGGTTAAGGAGAAGTCTGATTTACTAAATCCTTTGCAAATCACTCAATCTGGTCGAATCAGGGAGTGGTATGAGGAGGAAGAGCAGTATTTTCAAAATGAGAAAGTGGAGGCCCAGCATCGGCACGCTTCCCATCTAGTGGGACTCTATCCTGGCAATCTCTTTAGCTACAGGGGACAAGAGTATATTGAAGCGGCACGTGCTAGCCTCAATGATCGTGAAGATGGCGGCACAGGCTGGTCCAAGGCTAATAAGATCAATCTCTGGGCGCGTTTGGGAGATGGCAATCGAGCCCATAAATTATTGGCAGAGCAGTTAAAAACATCCACCTTGCCAAATCTTTGGTGTAGCCATCCTCCTTTTCAGATAGATGGTAATTTTGGTGCTACTAGTGCCATGGCAGAAATGTTACTCCAGTCTCATGCAGCTTATCTGGTACCTCTAGCTGCCCTACCTGATGCTTGGTCAACAGGTTCTGTTTCAGGCTTAATGGCACGTGGACATTTTGAAGTGAGCATGAGCTGGGAAGATAAAAAACTCTTACAGTTGACCATTTTATCAAGGAGTGGAGGAGATTTGCGAGTTTCTTATCCAGATATTGAGAAGAGTGTGATTAAAATGAATCAAGAAAAAATAAAAGCGAAATGCATGGGGAAAGATTGTATTTCGGTGGCAACAGCAGAAGGTGATCTTGTTCAATTTTATTTTTAAGAAGATGTTATAAGGCAGTAATTTGAAACTGCCTTTTAATAAGGATTTAAGAATATAAGCAGTTTTCAACTAGTTGAAAAAGCGTTATAATGATAATAGGAAGTAATACTCAATGAAAATCAAAGAGCACAAACTAGGAAGCTAGCCGCAGGTTGCTCAAAACAGTGTTTTGAGGTTGCAGATGGAAGCTGACGTGGTTTGAAGAGAGAGTTTCGAGGAGTATAATTTGTTTGATAGAGGGTGGGTCTGATGGCTTATATTGAGATGAAACACTGTTACAAGCGTTATCAGGTTGGGGACACGGAGATTGTGGCCAATCGTGATGTGAATTTTGAGATTGAAAAGGGGGAGCTGGTTATTATCCTTGGTGCTTCAGGTGCAGGCAAGTCAACAGTTCTTAACCTTCTTGGGGGAATGGATACCAATGATGAAGGGGAAATCTGGATTGATGGTGTTAATATTGCGGATTATAGTTCCCACCAGCGCACCAATTACCGTAGAAATGATGTGGGGTTTGTTTTTCAGTTTTATAATCTAGTTTCTAATCTGACAGCTAAGGAAAATGTGGAACTGGCTTCTGAAATTGTGACAGATGCCTTGAATTCTGATCAGGTCTTGACAGATGTAGGTCTGGCTCATCGTCTAAATAACTTTCCAGCCCAGCTTTCTGGAGGGGAGCAACAGCGAGTCTCCATTGCACGCGCGGTAGCCAAAAATCCTAAAATTCTTCTTTGTGATGAACCTACTGGAGCCTTGGATTATCAGACGGGCAAGCAGGTTTTGAAAATTCTCCAAGATATGTCTCGTCAAAAGGGAGCGACGGTGATCATCGTGACTCATAATGGAGCTTTGGCGCCCATTGCTGATCGCGTGATTCATATGCACGATGCCAGTGTCAAGGATGTGGTGCTCAACCAGCATCCTCAGGATATTGACAGTTTGGAGTACTAGTATGATCAAGCGAAAAACTTATTGGAAGGACTTAATTCAGTCCTTCACAGGCTCCAAGGGGCGTTTTTTATCCATCTTGATCCTGATGATGTTGGGATCTCTAGCCTTAGTAGGCCTCAAAGTAACCAGTCCCAACATGGAGGCGACAGCTAATGCTTATTTAACAACTGCTCAAACCTTGGATTTGGCAGTCATGTCTAACTATGGCTTGGATCAAGCAGACCAAGAAGAACTAAAACAGACGGAGGGCGCAGAGGTCGAGTTTGGCTATTTGACAGATGTGACTATGGATAATGGGCAGGATGCCATTCGGCTGTACTCCAAACCAGAGCGAATTTCAACCTTTCAGCTAAGAAAGGGACGACTTCCTCAGTCAGACAAGGAAATCGCTTTGGCCACTCATTTGCAAGGCCAATACAGCGTGGGACAGGAGATTAGTTTTAAAGAAAAAGAAGAGGGTCATTCCTCTTTAAAAGACCATACTTATACCATTACTGGTTTTGTGGATTCGGCTGAAATCCTCTCCCAGCGAGATATGGGCTACGCAGGAAGTGGAAGTGGGACTCTGACAGCCTATGGGGTGATTTTACCTAGTCAATTTGATCAGAAAGTCTACAATATAGCTCGTTTGAAATATCAAGATTTAGCAGGTTTAAATGCCTTTTCATCAGCTTATGAAGAAAAATCTAAGCAACATCAGGAAGAGCTTGAACAAATTTTATCAGATAATGGCAAGGTACGTCTGCAACTTTTGAAAAAAGAAGGACAAGAGTCTCTAGACAAGGGGCAAGAGACCCTTGACAAGGCTCAGACTAATTTGCAGGAAGGCAAGCGTCGTTTAGCAGCTGCTCAAGCTCGTATACAGGCTCAAGAAAGTCAACTAGCCTTGTTTCCTCAAGTTCAGAGAGAGCAGGCTAGTGCTCAACTTACCCAAGCCAAGCAGGAATTGGGCAAGGAAGAGGACAAACTAAAGCAAGCTGAACAAAATCTAGCCCAAGAAAAGGAAAAATTAGAAAAACATCAGCAAGTCTTGGACGATTTGGCGGAGCCAAGGTATCAGGTCTATAATCGTCAGACCATGCCAGGTGGTCAGGGCTATCTTATGTATAGCAATGCTTCATCCAGTATTCGAGCAGTGGGCAATATCTTTCCTGTGGTACTTTATGCCGTAGCAGCCATGGTGACCTTTACGACCATGACTCGCTTTGTAGACGAAGAGCGAACTCATGCAGGGATTTTTAAGGCCTTGGGTTACCGTAGTAAGGATATTATCGCCAAGTTTCTCCTTTATGGACTAGTAGCTGGGACTGTCGGAACGGCTCTAGGTAGTATACTTGGTCATTATTTGCTAGCCAGTGTAATTTCAAGTGTCATTACAAAAGGCATGGTGGTGGGAGAAACCCAGATTCAGTTCTATTGGACCTATAGCTTACTAGCTCTTGTCTTGAGCTGGTTGGCGAGTGTGTTACCAGCCTATCTGGTGGCTTGGAGGGAACTTCATGACGAAGCAGCCCAGCTTCTACTTCCTAAACCTCCTGTCAAAGGAGCTAAAATCTTATTGGAGCGTATCGGTTTTATCTGGCGTCGTCTCAGTTTTACTCATAAGGTAACAGCCCGCAACATCTTTCGTTATAAGCAGAGAATGTTGATGACAATCTTTGGTGTGGCAGGTTCTGTAGCTCTGCTCTTTGCAGGTTTGGGAATCCAATCTTCTGTAGCAGGAGTTCCGTCTAAACAGTTTCAACAAATCCAACAGTATCAGATGCTTGTCTCTGAAAATCCTAGTGCGACCAATCAGGACAAGGTAGAGCTAGCAGAAGTGTTGAAAGGGCAGGAGATACTAGCCTACCAGAAAATCTATTCTAAAACGCTAGACAAGGATTTCAAAGGCAAGGCTGGTCTTCAAAACATTACTCTTATGATGATAGAGAAGGAAGATTTGACTCCCTTTATCCATCTTCAACATCATCAGCAGGAGCTGACATTAAAAGATGGCATCGTTATTACAGCTAAACTCGCCCAGCTGGCAGGTGTCAAGGTTGGGCAGACTTTAGAAATTGAAGGTAAGGAACTAAAGGTCGCTGCTATTACTGAGAACTACGTTGGTCACTTTATTTATATGAGTCAGGCTAGCTATGAGCAACTTTACGGACAGCTACCCCAAGCCAACACTTATCTGGTCTCATTAAGGGATACCAGTGCAACTAGTATCGAAAGTCAGGCGGGCTTGCTTATGAATCAATCTGCGGTGTCTAGCGTTGTCCAAAATGCTTCAGCCATTCGACTCTTCGACTCTGTCGCTAGCTCACTCAATCAGACCATGACCATCTTGGTCATCGTATCGGTTCTATTAGCTATTGTCATCCTTTACAATCTGACCAATATCAACGTAGCTGAGAGAATCCGTGAACTCTCCACTACCAAGGTTCTTGGTTTTCATAATAATGAAGTCACCCTCTACATTTACCGTGAGACGATTGTGCTATCCCTTGTGGGAATCGTACTTGGTCTGGTAGCTGGTTTCTATTTACACCAATTTTTGATTCAAATGATTTCGCCTGCGACTATTCTCTTTTATCCGCAGGTAGGCTGGGAAGTCTATGTAATCCCAGTGGCAGCAGTAAGCATCATTTTGACCTTGCTTGGTTTCTTCGTCAATTATTATCTGAGAAAGGTTGATATGTTAGAAGCCCTGAAATCTGTAGAGTAAGGTAGTTATTTTTAGCTGATTGAACTTCTATTTACTAATATTCAAAAATCCTCCGTTTCAAAGAGCAGGGAACTCTTTGTGACAGAGGATTTTTTCTATAGGGCTTTAGCAGCTGCAATTGCGGCTTCGAAGTTTGGCTCAGAATTGATATTATCCACGTATTCAACGTAGCGAATCGTATTGTCAGTATCGAGGACAAAGACTGCGCGTGCTAATAGGTGCCATTCGTTGATCAAGAGGGCATAATCGCGCCCGAAAGAATGGTCAAAGTAGTCTGAAAGCATAATGGCATTGTCAAGGCCTTCAGCACCGCACCAACGTTTTTGAGCAAAAGGTAGGTCCATTGAAACAGTCAATACGACCGTGTTGTCCAGTCCAGCTAATTCTTCATTAAAACGACGTGTTTGAGTTGAGCAGATGCCTGTATCGATAGAAGGAACGACACTCAAGACTTTTTTCTTGCCATCAAAATCAGCCAGAGATTTTTTAGAAAGATCTGTTGTAGTAAGAGAAAAATCAAGCGCCTTGTCGCCGACTTGTAGTTGTTTACCTGTAAAGCTCACAGGATTTCCGAGAAAAGTTACCATAGGATACTCCAATCTTTTTTCTTCCATTGTATCTGAAACAGTCAGAATTTTCCAATGATTTGACCGGAAATGTGGGCATAGAAAAAACGCCAGCTCACATGAGAATGACGTTTTTCAGAGGCTTATTTTGCCAATCCTTCAGCAATCTTGTCAAGGTTGTATTTCATCATGCTGTAGTAGCTGTCGCCTTCTTTACCTTGTTCTGCGATAGAGTCAGTAAAGATTTGTGCGTAGATTGGGATGTTTGTGTCTTGAGAAACAGTTTTCATTGGACGGTCATCCACACTTGATTCTACAAAGAGTGATGGAACTTTTGTTTGGCGAAGTTTTTCAACCAAGGTCTTGATTTGTTCAGGAGTTCCTTCTTCTTCAGTATTGATTTCCCAGATGTAGGCACTTGGAACACCATAGGCTTTAGAGAAGTATTTGAATGCTCCTTCGCTGGTTACAATGAGTTTCTTTTCAGCAGGGATCTTATTAAATTTATCCTTACTTTCTTTATCAAGTTTGTCTAACTTATCAGTATATTCTTTGAGATTTTTTTCATAGAATTCTTTATTGTTAGGGTCTTTGGCGCTCAATTGTTTAGCGATATTTTTAGCAAAAATAATACCGTTTTCAAGGTTAAGCCAAGCGTGTGGGTCTTCTTTTCCTTTTTCATTTTGACCTTCAAGGTAGATAACATCAACGCCGTCGCTGACTGCGAAGTAGTCTTTGTTTTCAGTTTTCTTGGCATTTTCTACCAATTTTGTAAACCAAGCATTGCCACCTGTTTCAAGGTTGATACCGTTATAGAAAATCAAATCAGCCTCAGAAGTTTTCTTAACGTCTTCAGGAAGTGGTTCGTATTCGTGTGGGTCTTGCCCAATCGGAACGATACTATGAAGGTCAATTTTGTCACCAGCAATATTTTTAGTAATATCAGCGATGATTGAGTTTGTAGCAACAACTTTTAGTTTTTGACCAGAAGTTGTATCTTTTTTTCCGCTAGCACATGCTACAAGAATGATTGCAGAAAGAAAGAGAACGAGTAATGTACCTAATTTTTTCATTAGATCCTCCAATTTATTAGGGCTTTGCCCCTTATTTTAACAAATGTTTATTTTTCAGTTTCAAATATCGTTGTTTGGGAGCGATAAAGAAGCTAATGAGAAAGAAACTAGCAGCTGTAAGCACGATACTAGAACCTGCCGCAACATTAAAACTATAGCCAATAAAGAGTCCCAAAACTGAAGCAGTAGCTCCGAAGGTTGAGGAAAGGAAAATCATGCTTTTCAAACTATTAGCATACAGATAAGCAGTTGCAGCTGGGGTAATCAGCATGGCTACAATCAGGATAGTTCCGACACTTTGCATGGCTGTCACAGACACGAGAGTCAGGAGTACCATGAGAAGGTAGTGATAGAAATTGACAGGCATTCCCATGGCTTTAGCCAAGAGTTCATCAAAGGAAGTTATCAAGAGTTGCTTGAAGAAAATCCAGATTAACAAGAGGATGGCTGCCCCCACACCCATAGTAATAAACATATCCGTATCTTGGACGGCCAGGATATTACCAAAAAGGATATGGAAAAGGTCAGTTGAACTTTTAGCGACACCAATCAAGATGATACCGAGGGCTAAGAAAGAAGAAAAGGTAATGCCGATGGCGGTATCGCTTTTGATAATCGAGTTTCCTTTGATGTAGGTAATGATGATGGCAGCTAGCAATCCAAAGACAATGGCTCCGATAAAGAAGTCAAGGCCCAAGATGAAGGAGAGGGCTACACCTGGTAAGACAGCATGTGAAATGGCATCTCCCATGAGTGACATCCCGCGTAGAATAATGAAACATCCCACAGCTCCAGCTACAATCCCGACGACAATAGCTGTTATCAAGGCATTTTGTAGGAAATGGAATTTTTGCAATCCATCGATAAATTCTGCAATCATAGGTCACCTCCATTGAAAAAGAGTTGATTACCGTAAGCTTCTTTTAGATTGGTTTCGGTAAAAGTTTCTTTTGTTGGACCAAAGGCAATCACTTCTCGATTGACAAGTAAGACTTGATCGAAGTAGTGGGGAATCTTGCTGAGGTCGTGGTGAACGATGAGAACCGTCTTCCCAGCTTTTTTCAAATCTCTCAGCGTATTCATGATGATTTCCTCACTGACAGAGTCAATCCCAGCAAAGGGTTCATCCAAGAGGATATAGTCGGCTTCCTGCACCAAACATCTGGCAATCAAAACCCGCTGGAATTGACCTCCAGACAGTTGACTAATTTGACGTTCAGCGTAGTCAGCTAGGCCGACGATTTCAAGGGCCTCTTGCACTTTCTTCCAATGTTTAGCCTTTAAACTTCGAAAGAGAGGAATAGAGGGAAATAGTCCTAACGAGACGCATTCCTTGACCTTGATGGGAAAGTTGTAGTCGATATTGATTTTTTGTTCGACATAGGCAATTCGGTGTAAGGATTTTTTAACTTCCTTGTCATCGAGAAATGCCTGACCTTGATGTGGGATAATTCCCAGCATACCTTTTAATAGTGTTGATTTCCCAGCGCCGTTTGGACCAATGATGCCGGTAATTGTTGGTCCATGGAGCACTAGTGAAATATCCTTAAGTGCCAACGTTTCTTTGTAGGAGACACTGAGGTTTTCGATACGTATCATAAGCTTGTATTCCTCCTGTCTCTTAATATACATTAAAAAAAAAATTAAGTCAAGTTAATTTTTGAAAAAATTAAAATAATAACTGAAAAATAGATTCTAAAGATAACTTTCAGGATAAATTTCTAAATTATAAAACGCATAGTATCAAGTGTAAAAAACTTGGAATTATGCGTTTTATCATGGAAAGGTTTTTTATAATAGCTAAAAAATAATAGTTAAATGGTTATTAATTGCATTCCCTAGTGATTTTTGTTAAGATAAATGCAAATACAAATGAAAGCGAGAACAAGATGACACGTTATCAAGATGATTTTTATGATGCTATCAATGGAGAATGGCAACAGACAGCTGAAATCCCAGCAGATAAGTCTCAAACAGGAGGTTTTGTTGATTTAGACCAGGAAATTGAAGACCTGATGCTGGCGACAACAGACAAGTGGTTAGCAGGTGAAGAAGTGCCTGAGGATGCTATCTTGGAAAACTTTGTCAAATACCACCGCCTAGTTCGTGATTTTGACAAGAGAGAAGCTGACGGTATCACACCTGTCTTACCACTCCTTAAAGAATTCCAAGAATTGGAAACTTTTGCGGATTTTACAGCTAAACTAGCAGAGTTTGAGCTTGCAGGAAAACCAAACTTCCTTCCTTTTGGTGTATCGCCAGACTTTATGGATGCTAGAATCAATGTTCTATGGGCTAGCGCTCCAAGCACAATCTTGCCAGATACGACCTACTATGCAGAAGAACATCCTCAGCGCGAAGAACTCTTGACTCTTTGGAAAGAAAGCAGCGCAAATCTCCTCAAGGCTTATGATTTCTCTGATGAAGAAATTGAAGACTTGCTAGAAAAAAGACTTGAATTGGACCGCCGAGTTGCGGCAGTGGTGCTCTCTAATGAAGAAAGTTCAGAATATGCTAAACTCTATCATCCATATTCTTACGAAGATTTCAAGAAATTCGCGCCTGCCCTACCTTTGGATGACTTCTTCAAAGCAGTTATTGGGCAATTACCAGACAAGGTTATTGTAGACGAGGAACGTTTCTGGCAAGCAGCAGAGCAATTCTACAGTGAGGAAGCCTGGTCTCTCCTTAAAGCAACCTTGATTTTGAGTGTTGTCAATCTTTCAACCAGCTATTTAACAGAGGATATCCGTGTTTTGTCTGGTGCCTACAGCCGTGCCCTTTCTGGAGTTCCAGAGGCAAAAGATAAGGTCAAAGCAGCTTATCATCTAGCACAAGAACCTTTCAAGCAAGCCCTGGGTCTTTGGTACGCCCGTGAGAAGTTCTCTCCAGAAGCCAAGGCGGATGTGGAGAAAAAAGTGGCAACCATGATTGATGTCTATAAGGAGCGTCTGCTTAAGAATGACTGGCTCACTCCAGAAACCTGTAAACAGGCTATCGTGAAGCTCAATGTGATTAAACCTTATATTGGCTATCCAGAAGAATTGCCTGCACGTTACAAGGATAAGGTAGTGAATGAAACTGCCAGTCTTTTTGAGAATGCTCTAGCCTTTGCGCGTGTGGAAATCAAGCACAGTTGGAGTAAGTGGAACCAGCCTGTAGACTATAAGGAATGGGGCATGCCTGCTCATATGGTCAATGCCTACTACAATCCTCAGAAGAACCTGATTGTCTTTCCAGCGGCCATTTTACAGGCGCCTTTCTATGACTTGCATCAGTCATCTTCTGCTAACTACGGTGGTATTGGGGCAGTGATTGCCCATGAAATTTCCCACGCCTTTGATACTAACGGGGCTTCCTTTGACGAAAATGGTAGCCTCAAGGATTGGTGGACAGAGAGCGACTATGCTGCCTTCAAGGAGAAAACACAAAAAGTCATTGACCAATTTGATGGACAGGATTCTTATGGAGCAACCATTAACGGTAAATTGACTGTATCAGAAAACGTGGCTGACTTGGGAGGAATCGCAGCAGCGCTTGAAGCAGCTAAGAGAGAAGCAGACTTCTCAGCAGAAGAGTTCTTCTACAACTTCGGTCGCATCTGGCGCATGAAAGGTCGACCAGAATTTATGAAACTTTTGGCTAGCGTCGATGTGCACGCACCAGCCAAACTCCGTGTCAATGTGCAAGTACCAAACTTCGACGATTTCTTTACAACCTATGATGTCAAAGAAGGAGACGGAATGTGGCGTTCACCAGAGGAGCGCGTGATTATTTGGTAATACAAAAAATCTAGTCATCAGAAAAAGGCATCCAATCACGTGTGAAAACCTTGATAGGATGCCTTTTGTAATAGAAAGATTTGCTGGATAGTTTACTTAAATTTCGATTGTCATCATCTTGCTAGAAAAAGGGATTGAAGGCCTTTTCGTGAGCGATAGTAGTAGCTGGACCATGTCCTGGATAGACATCGTAGTTTGGTAGGGTGAAGAGTTGGGTCTGGATACTATGAAGGAGTTGCTCCATGCTACCAGTCGGAAGGTCGGTCCGTCCGATAGTTTCGCGGAATAGAGCATCTCCCGTCAAGACTAGGTGAGCATCAGGAAAGACTAGGGAAACACCACCGATAGAGTGCCCTGGGGTCGGTAGAACCTTAAAACGAAATTCCTCTAGTTGGTATTCTTCGTGAAAGACAAAGGTGTGTTCTGCAGGTTTTGTGACCACATCTGCCATATCATCGTGGCGAGGGAGACCGGAGAGATTATCGACAGGAGTGTAGAGCCAGCTGGCTTCGCTCTCTGCGATATAGACAGGAGGATTGCCAAACGTCTCGCGAACCAAGTCCAGACTCATGATATGGTCATAATGGGCGTGGGTCAAGAGAATAGCACAGATCGGTTTGTTGATCTTCTCGATTGTCTGACGAATGGCTTCCCAATGACTACCAGGATCGACGACGATGAGGTGCTTTTCGCCTTCTAGATAATAGGTATTTTCATAGGCAACAGGATTCACGGTTTTATAGATTTTCATACTAGCTCCAATCTCAAAGAATATACTAATACTCTTCGAAAATCTCTTCAAACCGCGTCAACTTTATCTGCAACCTCAAAGCAGTGCTTTGAACAGCCTGCGGCTAGCTTTCTAGTTTGCTCTTTGATTTTCATTGAGTATAAATTAAGTATAGCACAGTTAGGGAGAATAGGTAAGGATTTAAAATGAACTTAAAAACCAGCATGACTAGATGAAGACAGGCTGGTTATCAATTTATCAATATTGGAAAGGTGTCAATTGCCCTTCATAGGTTGCATAAACTCCGTCATTAGCTTGTTTGATAGACGTGATGTTTAGAGTGCTACCGTAGTTGGCTTCTCATTTGTCGCTATATTCACTATAAGTTATCCTACTGGGCAGGTTCTGGTCGTTAGCATAGTATTGAACGAGTTTTTGATAGCTTTGCTGGCTGAATAGGAACAGGCAGCAAACTCCTAACATTAGGAGAGCAAAGATAGAAATAGCAGTTTTTTTCATAGGTATTCTCCTTATAAACTAAAGGATAGAAGAAAGTATCTTGAGGATTTTTATACTCTTCAAAAATCTCTTCAAACCGCGTCAACGTCGCCTTGCCGTATATATGTGACTGACTTTGTCAGTCTTATCTACAACCTCAAAGCAGTGCTTTGAGCAACCTGCGGCTAGTTTCCTAGTTTGCTCTTTGATTTTCATTGAGTATTAATTCCAAAATCCAGTCAAGGTACCAGTGTATGTGATACGAGTTCCACCGTTTATCTTTCGTATCTTCAATGGAATTGGGGAAATCAGAAAGTCTTTGGGTTACAATATGGTTTCCGTTCTTCTATCTCTCCTTCTATCACCTAAGTTTAAAATCTAACTTCGTAGTATATTATGGGCCAATAATTCAGAATTATCAAGCAATTTTGAATTATTTTTTTCTTATTCTGTTCCAATCTAGTTTTCATATTCTTAAAAAAGTGATAAAATGGTAGGAAGAATTGGAGAGTAGAGATGCCGAAAGAAGTGAATTTAACAGGCGAAGAAGTTGTCGCTTTAACCAAAGAATATTTAACGGAAGAGGATGTTCATTTTGTCCATAAGGCCTTGGTCTATGCTGTTGAATGCCACAGTGGTCAATATCGCAAATCAGGCGAGCCTTATATCATTCACCCTATCCAAGTGGCAGGTATTTTAGCTAAGCTAAAGCTGGATGCTGTAACAGTAGCTTGTGGATTCTTGCATGATGTGGTGGAAGATACAGATGCGACCTTGGACGATTTGGAAAGAGAGTTTGGTCCTGATGTGCGGATGATTGTTGACGGAGTTACCAAGCTTGGCAAGGTCGAGTACAAATCGATCGAGGAGCAATTAGCGGAAAATCATCGCAAGATGCTCATGGCCATGTCTGAGGACATCCGCGTTATTTTGGTCAAACTGTCTGACCGCTTGCACAATATGCGGACCCTGAAACATCTTCGAAAAGACAAGCAGGAGCGTATTTCCAAAGAAACCATGGAAATCTATGCCCCGCTTGCCCATCGTTTGGGGATTTCCAGTGTCAAATGGGAATTAGAAGACTTGTCTTTCCGTTATCTCAATCCAACGGAGTTTTACAAGATTACCCATATGATGAAGGAAAAGCGTAGGGAGCGTGAGGCCTTGGTGGATGAGGTAGTCACAAAATTAGAGGAGTATACGACAGAACGTCACTTGAAAGGGAAGATTTATGGTCGTCCCAAGCATATTTACTCAATTTTCCGCAAAATGCAGGACAAGAGAAAACGGTTTGAGGAAATCTATGATCTGATTGCTATTCGTTGTATTTTAGATACCCAAAGTGATGTTTATGCCATGCTTGGTTACGTGCATGAATTTTGGAAGCCGATGCCAGGTCGCTTCAAAGACTATATTGCCAACCGCAAGGCCAATGGTTATCAGTCTATCCATACGACTGTTTATGGACCAAAAGGGCCGATTGAATTCCAGATTCGAACCAAGGAAATGCACGAGGTGGCTGAGTACGGGGTTGCGGCTCACTGGGCTTATAAGAAAGGTATAAAGGGGCAAGTTAACAGCAAGGAATCAGCTATTGGAATGAACTGGATCAAGGAGATGATGGAGCTCCAAGACCAGGCTGATGATGCTAAGGAATTTGTGGACTCTGTTAAGGAAAACTATTTGGCTGAGGAGATTTACGTTTTTACCCCAGATGGAGCTGTCCGTTCTCTTCCCAAAGATTCAGGACCGATTGATTTTGCCTACGAAATCCATACCAAGGTCGGTGAAAAAGCAACTGGTGCCAAGGTCAATGGCCGCATGGTTCCACTGACAACCAAGTTAAAGACAGGGGATCAGGTTGAAATTATCGCCAACCCGAACTCCTTTGGACCTAGCCGTGACTGGCTCAATATGGTCAAGACTAGCAAGGCGCGCAATAAGATTCGCCAGTTCTTTAAAAACCAAGATAAGGAATTGTCTGTCAACAAGGGTCGTGAGATGCTGATGGCTCAGTTCCAAGAAAATGGCTATGTGGCAAATAAATTTATGGACAAGCGCCACATGGATCAAGTTCTGCAAAAGACCAGTTACAAGACAGAAGACTCCCTCTTTGCGGCCATTGGTTTTGGGGAAATCGGTGCGATTACCGTCTTTAACCGTCTGACTGAAAAGGAACGCCGTGAGGAAGAGCGTGCCAAGGCCAAGGCTGAGGCAGAGGAGCTTGTCAAAGGTGGCGAGGTCAAGGTTGAAAATAAAGAAACCCTCAAGGTCAAGCATGAGGGGGGAGTGGTTATTGAAGGTGCTTCTGGTCTCCTAGTGCGGATTGCTAAGTGTTGTAACCCCGTGCCTGGTGACGATATTGTTGGCTACATTACCAAGGGTCGTGGTGTGGCTATTCACCGTGTGGACTGTATGAACCTGCGTGCCCAAGAAAACTACGAGCAACGTCTCCTTGATGTGGAATGGGAAGACCAGTACTCTAGCTCAAATAAGGAGTATATGGCCCATATCGATATCTACGGTCTCAACCGTACAGGACTGTTGAACGATGTACTGCAAGTTCTTTCAAATACAACCAAGAATATTTCAACGGTCAATGCCCAACCAACCAAGGATATGAAGTTTGCTAATATCCATGTGTCCTTCGGTATTGCCAACCTCTCTACACTGACCACGGTTGTCGATAAAATTAAGAGTGTGCCAGAAGTTTACTCTGTCAAACGGACCAACGGCTAGTTGTCCTAGCTCTTACTAGAAAGGCTATTATGAAAATCATTATCCAACGGGTTAAAAAAGCCCAAGTGAGTATAGAAGGCCAGATTCAGGGAAAAATCAATCAGGGACTTTTATTGCTGGTTGGTGTTGGACCAGAGGACCAAGAGGAAGATTTGGACTATGCTGTGAGAAAACTGGTCAATATGCGGATTTTTTCAGACGCAGAAGGCAAGATGAACCTGTCTGTCAAAGATATTGAAGGAGAAATCCTCTCTATTTCTCAGTTTACCCTCTTTGCGGATACTAAGAAAGGCAATCGTCCAGCCTTTACAGGGGCAGCTAAACCTGATATGGCATCAGACTTCTATGATGCTTTCAATCAAAAATTAGCGCAAGAAGTGCCCGTTCAGACAGGTATCTTTGGAGCAGATATGCAGGTTGAGCTGGTTAATAACGGACCTGTTACCATTATCCTAGATACTAAAAAGAGATAAGAAAGACCAAGCCCAGTCGGCTTGGTCTTTCTCATCGATCATAAAATACTCCAAAAAGAAATCGGTTCTTGATATGCTTGGGGGAAGTCTCTTTTCAGGCTTTGGCAGATGCGATAGGAAGGGATGAGATGTCCTAGGATGAGGAGAGTTCCCTGAAGGAAAAGTGGAATATCACTTAAAGACACCAAGGAGAGAATCATCAGGCTATCCCATAGGAGAATTTGTAAAGCAAAACGCCAGAATCTCGGCCTAATCTGGGAATAGAGTTGACTAAAGTGGTCACAAAGTTGGTTTGAAAGATAGGTCAATAGCACAGGATGAAAGAAAATGAGCCAACCACTATAAATCAAAATCCAGTCCCAAGTAAGCCCCCCTTTTTAAATGTCAAAAATGCCAGCATGATTCCATCAATGACAAGGAGTTGAATGGTTTTGATGAAGATGATTTTTTTCATGCTAAAACCTCCTTTTCCTTAGAGACACTCCCATAAAGAGATGTGTTTGTCGTAAAAGTCTGGATAGTTTTCTCTTAGGTAGTCAGCTGTCATATAATAAAAAGTAGAATGGCAAGCAGTGATAATTGACATAAGAGATGAAAAACGCTGAGAACTAATGAAGGCTAAGAGAACAAAAAATAGAAAATCAATGGTGAGAACTCCTAAATAGTAGAAGCGAATCTTTTTATTGATTTGAGGATAAATCTCAGCGAATTGATGTTTGAGTCGGACGATCAAGAGAAATAGCAGAAGTCCTTGAGCAAGGAAGAAAATTAAACCAGAGAGCAAGAGGCACTCAAAAGATGTCTCGAGTCTAGTGATAAAAAATGCAAATAGTAGCAAATCAATAACTGCAATTGCTATAAAATGGATTCTATAGAGTTTTTTCATGACAAGACCTTCCTCTTTTATCTAACTTCATTCTACTCCAAAAGAATGGGAGTTACAACTAAAATGATAAAAATAGCAGAAGGGAGATTCTCTTAAGTTGGCTAGTATTCTTTATTTGAGTTTCCTTCTATGTATCTAACTTCTTCATCATTCCAGACAAATAAAGCTCCGATTGCATTGAGGATATAAAAGATGTATTTACCGATATTGGCGAAGTTTCCTTGAATACCAGCTTTTGTCAGCTGAACGAAATTGTAAATCAACCAAAAGCCCCACTGAGTTGTTAGTTTCAATGCATTCAAAGCATTGGCAATGAGGGACAGTGCAAAGGCAATAGTTGTTACGTAGGCAAGGAGATCCATCTTGCCCTCATATCCGATATAGTTGGTCACAAAGGCAAAGAGGAAGGCGATGATGGAAATGATGATGGCCGCCAATTTTACCTGTTTTTGGCTCATTTGGTTGGGTCTGCCTTCTTGCGAAGCTTCCCACTTCTTTATAGCAAAGGTATAAATGAGGAAGGTGACGGGATAGGTAATGATGGCCGCCTTATTTCCAAGGATATAATCAATAGCACCGGACAAAATGGTATTAACAATACCAAAGTAATTTCCCCATTTGCTTAATTTCCCCGTGAAACGAGTGGACAACATGGAAATCCCAACGTTGGTTACGGAAATCAATCCAAAGGGTACAAGAGCTGTCCATGGTCCCCAGTCTACAAATTTATCGAGGCGTGAGTTGAGGTAACCAGATGCAATCGCAATCCAACGACCAAAGCAACCCCGAAGAGGTCAAACTATTTAGATGTAGCAAAAATTTTTAGTGATTTTTTCATAGGTTAAACTACCTTTCTTTTTTTTTCAAATATTCTACCACCAAATGAAAGTAAAATAAAATGATAGAAATAAAACCCTGAAAATAAAACTTTCAGGGTTGGTAGGGGACTTGAGAAATTAGTTGATTTTCTCGACATAGAGTTGTTTTGCAATGTCCATATTCACTTGTAAATCCTCGTCGTTACTGAGGATAGTGAAGGTATTGCTGAAGCCATCAAACTGCTTAACTTGGAGCTGGTCACCGATGTGAAGTGAGTGCTTGTCCAGATAATGGAGAATGTCAAAACTATCGTGCACCCGAGTCAGGCGGTAGGCGCCAGCTTCCTTGATATCAGCTAGTGGGAGGTTATTGATTTCAACGAGGAGTTCTCCCTTGGCAGGAATAGTTCCTCCGTGGGGGCAGGTTTTAGGGAAACCTAGCAGTTTATCTAGTCTTTCCACGAACAGGTCAGAGACAGTGTGTTCCAAGACCTCAGCTTCCTCGTGAATCTGGTCACTTGTATAGTCTAAATGATGAACTAGAAAAACTTCAATCAAGCGGTGCTTACGATAGAGCTCAGAGACCAGTTTGAGACCGAGGTCAGTCAGTAGATAGCCACATTCCTTGTCCTTTAGGATGAGATTTTCACTTTTCATTCGTTTGATCATTTCAGTTACGGCAGGGGGAGAGACTTGCATGCGAGCCGCAATTTCCTTGTTGGTAATCTTATGCAGGTCTATGCCAATTTCATAAATACATTTTAGATAGTCTTCTTTGTTTGGGGTCATTCGTTTCCTCTTGTCTAATATCTTTATCTAGTATATCAAAAAAAGCTAGATTTCTCTAGTTGTGACTTTTTATGTTATACTTATTGCAAGAGAAAAAACGAGGAGATGGATATGACGAAAATAGCTCTTCTTTCAGATATTCATGGAAATACCACCGCCTTGGAGGCTGTTTTGGCAGATGCTCGGCAGATAGGAGTGGATGAATACTGGCTTTTGGGAGATATTCTCATGCCAGGGACAGGGCGTAGAAGGATTTTGGACTTGTTGGATCAACTACCGATTACGGCTAGAGTTTTGGGAAACTGGGAAGACAGTCTTTGGCATGGTGTCCGTAAGGAATTGGACAGTACTCGCCCCAGTCAACGCTATCTCTTGCGCCAGTGCCAGTATGTTTTAGAGGAAATTTCCCTAGAAGAAATTGAAGTGCTCCACAATCAACCTCTTCAAATTCATCGTCAGTTTGGGGATTTGACGGTGGGAATTAGCCATCATCTGCCTGATAAGAACTGGGGGCGAGAGTTGATTCATACTGGCAAACAAGAGGAGTTTGACCGCTTGGTGACTCATCCTCCCTGTGATATTGCTGTTTATGGACATATTCACCAGCAGTTGCTTCGTTACGGGACTGGTGGGCAATTGATTGTCAATCCGGGTTCGATTGGCCAACCTTTCTTTTTGGACGCTCAGCTACGGAAGGACTTGCGGGCCCAGTATATGATTTTGGAGTTTGATGACAAGGGCCTGGTAGATATGGACTTCCGACGGGTAGATTACGATGTGGCAGCTGAATTGCAGCTGGCTAAAGACCTGAGACTTCCCTATTTTGAGGTTTACTATGAAAGTCTGGTCAATGGGATCCACCATACTCATCATCAGGAATTTTTGAGAGAATTGGCTCAGAAAGAGGGCTGCGATCGGGAGTTAGACGACTGGTTGAAAAGTGGTAACGATTGACATTACAACTAAAAAGGGTATAATAATAGAAAAAGAAGAGTAGAGGCAGGGTAGCCTCGTAAAAAGGAGAAGAGGATGCAAATTCCAAGTAGATTTACCATTGCGACTCATATGCTGATAATCATTGCCCTCGAGGGGAAGGAAAGCAAGGTGACCAGTGATTTTCTGGCTGCTAGTGTCGGGGTCAATCCTGTCATTATCAGAAAGATCTTGTCCCAGTTGAAGAAGGCAGAGCTGATTTCAGTAGCGCGTGGAACGGGCGGAACAGAGATTGTCAAGGACCTTAAGGATATTAGTCTTTTAGATGTTTATCAGGCGGTCGAATGTCTTGGTAAGACAGGTCAACTCTTCAGTTTCCATGACAATCCGAATCCAAATTGCCCTGTAGGAGCTCATATTCATGATGTTTTGGATCAAAAATTGGAGAGAATTCAGTTGACTATGGAGGCAGAACTTGGTCAGACCAGTCTAGAAAAAGTCGTGGCCGATGCAGAGAGTCAGATGAAGGATTAAGAGGGATAAATGCCCTCTTTTTTTCTTTGGATAATTATGATAAAATGTAGCTATTAAAGGAGTAAGAAATGTATCTCGTTATAGAAATTGTATTAGCCTTTATAGTGTCATTTTGGAAGGATAATAGAAGTTTGTGGAATCCAGTATTATTTTTATTATCCCTCATTTCAAGTTATTTTTATCTATCCTACCTTTTTTATAAAAATGGATACGAGAATGTTCAGTTAGCTTTTTATGTATTTGCCTTTGTCTTACTTCCTTTTTTGCTTTTTCTAAGTGGCATCTTTTTAATCTATAATGGGGTCATTTTGTTGAAACGAGAGGGACGTTCCAAGCCCCATTATCTCTCAATGCTCTTTGATTTTTATTGACTATTAGATTCTATTTAAAAAGACTTAGAATGCACATGAAAGTATGTATTCTAGGTCTTTTGTTTTGTATACATTTAATTTTCAAGAGTATTATCTATTTTTCCATGCATGGTAACGAGTATCAATCAATAACTGGGTAAGGCGACCCAAGGTTTCTCTTTCTTCTGGAGTGAGGGATTGAGCTTGGACAAAGAGATGATGAATGTATTCAAGCGCCTTTAAGGAAGCCAAGTCATTGATAGAGCTAATACCAGCATCAAGAATAGTGCCAAAGAAGAGGTCGAAGTAGAGCTGAAGTTCTTCGTCAGGGACTGTGGCCACCCATTCTTTAAAGGTTGTGTCTACTTGCCGGCTATCACTGTTGGTCTTATCCAGTTGAACGAAGTGCTTGTCCTCAATCTGCCAACTAAAGGTATCGTGCTGGGCGATGCCACCCAGGGCAGTACTCTGAACGATGATTTGGTGAGCAGGAATTTCCAGCATCATACCGATAATGGAACCTTGTGGAATGAATATCTTGCTTCTATCCATTATCCTTTGATAACCCGCAGTCTGTGTCAATTCTTGATGGAGACCAGGTGCATCAAATGTATAAACTGCTGTGATCTGATTTTGCAAACTTTGCTCAATTTGGCTAGCAGCATAGATAGCGAGATTTCCTCCCTTGGAATGCCCAGCCAGAATAACCTTTTGCTTAGGATGATGGGCAAAAAAGTTCTTTAAATAGCGAAGGGCGTGCTTTTGAGCAGGAATTTCCTTCATATAGGTCAGGTGGAAATCTTCCTTCCAGCCAATGATACTGTCATCTGTCCCACGAAAGACAATCAGATAGGTATCGAGGCTGACACGATAAGTCATAGCCGCAAATTGCTTTTGCAGTTCAGGGTCGATGTCGTTGATAAAATGGGAGAGTTTGCAATTTTTGAAGCGCTTGTGTTGAGCCAATTCATCTAATAATTGAAGGCGATTTTTGCTAGTAAGCATGGTGGGCTCTCTTGGAACCTGAGGTGCTAGATCTAAAAGACGTTGAGGAAGTGTGGAGACCAGATTATCAAAGGAGAGGTAGGTGATTTCTATTAAGGTTAGAATGTCTAACTCATTCAAGGGAAGGTCGTAATAAGAATCATATGCGACATCTTTCAGATAGTCAAAAATATTGGCCATAAGAGCTCCTTTCTTTTTATTTATCTTAGCAAATTTCCCTCAAATTAGCTAGTAGCATTGCCTGTTTGTACTGGCTAAAAACAGGCTATTTCAAATTCAGTTTCAGACCATCTGGCATGGAAAAATCTGTTATAATAATGGAAAAGGAGAAGCGCATGCACAAGATTTTATTAGTGGAAGATGATCAGGTCATTCGTCAACAGGTCGGGAAAATGCTCTCTGAATGGGGATTTGAAGTGGTCCTGGTAGAAGACTTTATGGAAGTTTTGAGTCTATTTGTTCAGTCGGAACCTCATCTGGTCCTCATGGATATTGGTTTGCCCTTGTTTAATGGTTATCACTGGTGTCAGGAAATCCGCAAGATTTCCAAGGTACCTATCATGTTTCTTTCTTCGAGAGACCAGGCTATGGATATTGTCATGGCAATCAATATGGGGGCGGATGACTTTGTGACCAAGCCTTTTGACCAGCAGGTTCTTTTAGCCAAGGTTCAGGGCTTGTTGCGTCGTTCCTATGAGTTTGGGCGTGATGAGAGTTTGCTGGAATATGCTGGTGTTATCCTCAATACCAAATCCATGGATTTACATTATCAAGGGCAAGTTTTGAATTTGACCAAGAATGAATTCCAGATTTTACGCGTGTTATTTGAGCATGCAGGCAACATCGTAGCACGTGACGACCTGATGCGGGAACTTTGGAACAGTGACTTTTTCATTGATGATAATACCCTCTCTGTCAATGTGGCTTGTTTGCGTAAAAAGTTGGAGGAGCAGGGATTGGTAGGATTTATCGAGACCAAGAAAGGAATAGGGTACGGATTGAAGCATGCTTGATTGGAAACAATTTTTTCTAGCCTATCTGCGCTCCCGTAGTCGTCTTTTTATCTATCTGCTTTCTTTGGCATTTCTTGTCTTACTCTTTCAGTTTTTATTTGCCAGTCTAGGAATTTACTTCCTCTACTTTTTCTTCTTGTGTTGCTTTGTAACCATCTTATTTTTCACTTGGGACATATTGGTGGAAACGCAGGTCTATCGCCAGGAACTTCTCTATGGAGAGAGGGAAGCCAAGTCTCCTTTGGAAATAGCTTTAGCAGAAAAATTAGAAGCGCGTGAGATGGAACTCTATCAGCATAGGTCAAAAGCAGAAAGAAAACTGACGGATTTGCTGGATTACTATACCTTGTGGGTCCATCAGATAAAGACCCCCATTGCAGCCAGTCAACTCTTAGTTGCAGAAGTGGTCGACCGCCAACTGAAGCAGCAGCTAGAACAGGAAATTTTCAAAATCGACTCCTATACCAACCTAGTTTTACAGTACCTGCGTTTAGAAAGTTTCCATGATGATTTGCTCTTAAAGCAGGTTCAAATTGAGGACTTGGTCAAGGAAATAATTCGTAAATATGCTCTTTTCTTTATTCAAAAAGGCTTAAATGTCAATCTACATGACCTTGATAAAGAAATCGTGACGGATAAAAAGTGGCTGCTAGTGGTTATTGAGCAAATCATCTCAAACAGTCTCAAGTACACCAAGGAAGGTGGTCTGGAGATTTATATGGATGACCAAGAGCTTTGTATCAAAGATACGGGAATCGGGATAAAAAACAGTGATGTCCTCCGAGTATTTGAACGTGGCTTTTCAGGATACAATGGCCGTTTGACCCAGCAGTCCTCTGGACTTGGCCTTTATCTATCTAAGAAAATTTCTGAAGAACTGGGGCACCAGATTCGTATCGAGTCTGAGGTCGGAAAAGGAACGACAGTGCGGATTCAGTTTGCTCAAGTGAACTTAGTCCTTGAGTAAAAATAGATGAGAAAAAGCCTCCAGATTGGAGGCTTTTATGCTAGACTCTTATTTCTCAACGCGTGATTTGTTGGCGATATCAGCTAGGATAGCTTGAACAAAATTATCAACTGAGACAGTTTGTGTTTCTTTTTGGCCGTAGCGACGAACGTTGACTGTTTCGTCTTCCATTTCTTTGTCTCCAACAATTAATTGGTAAGGAATCTTGCTGGTTTGTGAAGCACGGATCTTGAACTGCATTTTTTCATTGCGCTCATCTACGTCTGCACGGACACCGCGGTCACGGAGTTTCTTGGCCACTTCCCAAGCGTAGTCCACGTGTTTTTCGTTAGATACTGGGATGAGGGTTACTTGGTGTGGTGCCAGCCATGTTGGGAAGGCCCCCTTGTAGTTCTCAATCAAGATAGCTGTGAAGCGTTCCATAGTTGAGATAACCCCACGGTGGATCATGACTGGACGGTGATCTTCGCCATCAGCTCCGATGTATTTGAGGTCGAAGCGTTCTGGCAACAAGAAATCAAGTTGGATAGTAGAAAGGGTTTCTTCTTTTCCAAGGGCAGTTTTAATCTGGATATCCAATTTTGGTCCGTAGAAGGCTGCTTCACCTTCGGCTTCAAAGTAGTCCACGCCCATTTCATCAAGAGCTGCACGAAGCATGGTTTGGGCATTTTCCCACATCTCATCGTTATCAAAGTACTTATGAGTATCTTGAGGGTCACGAAGAGAGAGGCGGAAGCGGTAGTCAGTCAAGTTGAAGTCTTCATAAACATCGATAATCAACTGAAGGGCACGTTGGAATTCTTCTTGGATTTGTTCTGGAGTAACGAATAGGTGACCGTCGTTGAGTGACATTTCACGTACACGTTGAAGGCCAGTGAGGGCACCAGATTTTTCGTAACGGTGCATCATACCGATTTCAGCGATACGGATTGGCAATTCACGGTAAGAGTGAACATGGTGTTTGAAAACTTGGATGTGGTGCGGACAGTTCATTGGACGAAGGACAAATTCTTCCCCGTCACCCATGTCCATGGTTGGGAACATGTCTTCTTGGTAATGATCCCAGTGACCAGAAGTCTTGTAAAGCTCAACAGAAGCAAGTGGTGGAGTGTAGACGTGTTGGTAGCCAGAAGCCAACTCTTTGTTTACGATGTAGCGTTCCAATTCACGACGGATAGTCGCACCATTTGGTAACCAGAATGGCAAACCTTGTCCCACTTCTTGTGAAATCATAAAGAGGTCAAGCTCTTTACCAAGTTTACGGTGGTCACGTTCCTTAGCTTCTTCACGCATTTGAAGGTAGTTTTTCAAGTCTTTCTTGTCAAACCAAGCTGTACCGTAGATACGTTGCATCATAGCGTTGTCGCTGTTTCCACGCCAGTACGCACCAGCTACATGGAGAAGGTGGAAGATTTGGATACGACCTGTTGATGGAACATGAGGTCCACGGCAGAGGTCTACATATTCACCCTGACGATAGATAGTCAAACCGCCTTCGTCTTCTGAGTGTTCTTCAATCAATTCCAACTTGTAAGGGTCATTTTTGAAGATTTCACGTGCCTCGTCTTTAGTCACTTCTTCACGAATAGATGGGAAGTTTTCTTTGACGATTTTTTGCATTTCTTCTTCGATACGAGGAAGGTCTTCGTTAGAGATTTGACCAGCTGTGTTGTCAGTATCGTAGTAGAAACCATCTTCGATGGCTGGACCAACTCCCAAGTGAATGTCTGGGAAAAGACGACGAGCTGCTTGGGCGAACAAGTGAGCTGCTGAGTGACGCAAGATTGGAAGGGCATCTTCGTGATCAGGTGTCACAATTTCGATGCTTCCATCTTCAGTGATAGCGCGAGTAGTGTCGATGAGTTTGCCGTTGAATTTACCAGCCAAGGCTTTTTTAGCTAGGGAATTGCTGATAGATTGGGCAATTTCAAAAGTTGTTACGCCAGATTCGAATTCACGAACAGCGCCATCTGGGAAAGTAATGTTAATCATGATGTTCTCCTTTTTTATTATTTCATAGTTTCTAAGCATTGATTTTTTATCAGCAGACTACTTCCGAGTCCTAACGTTCAATTGCTTTTCTTTATCAGAGAGGAAGTTTTCCATTTCCGTCAGAATGTCTATATCCAAACGTTGAGAAAGTTCTAATAGCCACCAGATATTTTCTGAAAGTTTTTGTTCCAGTGTGTAGGGTGTTTCATCATAGTAGCGTCCTTGCTTTGTCATCACCAGTCATTGGAAATTTCCAATATCATTAGATAAAGCCAAGAGGTCTTCTTCTACCGTCCACTTGAAATCATGATGCTTAACTTCCAGTTCGTGATAAGCTTGTCGGATTGCCCAACTGCGCTCCACTAATTCTTGCAACTCCATAATTAGTATCCTAATAAAAAAATGCGACATCCTCGAAAGGACGTCGCAACGTGGTTCCACCTTCATTTATGTACCTCAAAAGAGAGGGACACCTCTGATCGGCTCTAACGTGGCCACCGTTTTATGTTTTCATAAAAAACTCAAGAGTAGTATCAGTTTAGACTTCCTATGCGTTTCCAGCAACCACGCACTCTCTAGTAGAAAGGGACTAAGTGACTTGTCTCTATGGATTATTATAGCATGATTGTGAGATTTTTCAAGGATTTTGTGAAAGTTTTTTGTTTTTCATTTTTTGTAGAATATGCTTGATGCTAATACCAGAATCCATGCCGACCAGAGCAACTGTTTCATAGATTAGCAAGTAAATTAGTATAAACTCACCAAAGGTTATGATAGTAAAGTAAAAGAGCAGTCCGTTACCAACTAACCATCAAAGTGAGAAACGGAAACGGTAGCTATAGAGTAACGATATAATCAAGATTACCAGAGGTGTAAAGAAGAGAAGATTGTTTATATAGAGTTCCTTGAGTGTAAGGGGGTCAGAAACAACTAGTAAGAACAACTCATAAAGTGGCCAATAAAAGAATAATATGACCAGATAGTAGGGGAGATGGGAATAGAATCTACGCATGATAATCACCTCGTTTTAAAAAAACAGACAACTTAGATCTCTTGCTATGATTATTATAGCATGTTTAAAACAAGAAAGTAAATTTGTTGACAAAGAAGATTTTTCTTTTCACTAGAATCATAGTTAGTTTTCTTGGTAGAAATATTTTGATAATAATTAAGCAAGACTATTGACATTGATTATTAAGAGTGTCACAATTGTTGTAACTAAAATAATTACAATAAGAGAGGTATAAAAAATGAAACTAGCAGTTATTGCAGCAAATGGACAAGCGGGGAAAGCAATTGTTGAAGAAGTAGTCAAACGAGGACATGAAGTAACGGCTATTGTTCGTTCTGAAAACAAAAGTCAATCTGAGTCTATTATTAAAAAAGATTTATTTGAGTTGACAAAAGATGATCTTACTGGATTTGATGCTGTTATTTCAGCGTTTGGTGCTTATACACCAGATACGCTACCGCTCCACAGCAAATCAATCGAACTATTTAATCAGCTTCTTGCTGGAACACAGACACGTTTTCTAGTTGTAGGGGGATCAGGAAGCTTTTATATAGATGAAACAAAAACGACACGACTTTTAGATACGTCTGATTTTCCTGAAGAATTTAAGCCACTAGCAAAAGCTCAAGCGGATGAATTGGATCTTCTTCGTACAAAAAATAATCTCAACTGGACTTTTGTCAGTCCTGCTGTAGATTTTATTCCCGATGGTGAAAAAACAGGAAACTACATTCTAGCAGGAGAAATTTTTACTACTAATGAAAAAGGAATAAGCCAGATTAGTTATGCAGATTATGCTATTGGATTGGTAGATGAACTTGAAAAAGGTCATCATATAAAAGAACGTATCTCTTTACTTGAAAAATAATAACTATGAGAGTATTAATGTTTGACAGAAAATTTAAATCTTGGTAAAATAGGGATTGTCGTAAAGACAAATAACTTCTTCTTGGTTACAGGCATGCCAACCTGTCACTCGGATGAAGCCAAATAAAAAGGAGAAACATCATGGCAATCTCAAAAGAGAAAAAAAATGAAATCATCGCACAATATGCACGTCACGAAGGTGATACAGGTTCAGTAGAGGTTCAAGTTGCTGTCCTTACTTGGGAAATCAACCACCTTAACGAACACATCAAACAACACAAAAAAGACCACGCTACTTACCGTGGATTGATGAAAAAAATCGGTCGCCGTCGTAACTTGCTTGCATACTTGCGTAAAAACGACGTTAACCGTTACCGTGAGTTGATCAACTCTCTAGGACTTCGTCGCTAATTCAAGATACAAATGCTGTCAAAAGCACAAAGCAAAAATAGGAAAATTGACGAAGAAACTTCAGTTTCTAGGAGATTTTATCTTTTTTGCCAAGTGCTTAGGCCGTGTTCAATTGAGCATATCTTGATAATGAAGCTACTCTAAATTGGGTAGCTTTGTTGCGTTGTCACCTTACCTCGCTATACTCAAGTATAGTCTTCGGTTACGGTTCCTAGCACTGTAAGGTAAAATAAACCAGCTTTTCTCCCTTCGGGGAGATTTTTTTGTTTCACTGAAAGTTTCGTACGATCTTCGCCTCGTCGCCTAGTCTATAAACGATTTATCTAGCAAGAATCATGATGCTAAGGGCGTCAAAAATCCGTATGAAAATAGGGAAATGACACAGTGTTCGATGAGCACAAGGAGTTTCATCTTTTTCACTAGGATTTTAGCCCGGGCTCAAATCAGCTCTCTGACTTCAGAGGGCTTTTTTATTGAGGTTTTATCGGTAACAATTTTGGAGACTACAAAAACCTCAAATGGTATCAGCTAATTACACCATAAAGGTGCGCAGTTACTCGGCTTTTCAAGCCGAGTAGCTGTATGCAAGCCCCCTAGAAGAGCCCACTCTTTACAAAGTAAAGTATAGTATGTTATACTTTACATGGAAGTAGTCACTGAATTCCAGTTAGAAATTACTTTGTAACTACGTTTTGAGGAGGAGTAAAATGCTTTCCTACGTTCGATATTACCCACTAGCGATAGCTAAATTAATGTGTCTGTGCTCTCCTAAAATCTGCTGATTTATTACTGACTAATACAGGAGGTTTTTTTTATGGGACAGACAATCATATCTGCTATTGGTGTTTATATTTCCACCAGTATCGATTATTTAATTATTTTAATTATTTTATTTGCACAGCTATCACAGAATAAACAGAAATGGCATATTTATGCGGGGCAATATCTAGGCACAGGCTTACTTGTAGGGGCGAGTTTAGTTGCTGCTTATGTCGTTAATTTCGTGCCTGAAGAATGGATGGTTGGATTGCTTGGTTTAATCCCTATCTATTTAGGGATTCGCTTTGCAATTGTTGGAGAAGATGCGGAAGAAGAAGAGGAAGAAATTATTGAAAGATTAGAACAAAGCAAGGCAAATCAACTGTTTTGGACAGTTACATTGCTGACAATTGCGTCTGGCGGAGATAATTTAGGTATCTATATACCTTATTTTGCTTCGTTAGATTGGTCACAGACCCTCGTGGCCTTGCTTGTGTTTGTAATCGGCATAATTATCTTTTGCGAGATTAGTAGGGTGTTATCCTCTATTCCGTTAATATTCGAGACAATTGAAAAATACGAGCGAATCATTGTGCCCTTAGTATTCATTCTACTTGGACTATACATCATGTATGAAAATGGTACGATAGAGACTTTTCTGATCGTGTAGATTTTTTTGTTTCACTAGGATTTTAGCCCGAGCTCAAATCAGCTCTCTGATTTTCAGAGGGCTTTTTCATTGAGTATAAATGGACAATCTTAAAGTTACTCTATTGTAGAGTGGCTTTTGATTTGATTAGGAGATTCTTATAAATATAGTAAAATGAAATAAGAATAGGACAAATCGATCAGGACAGTCAAATCGATTTCTAAAAATGTTTTAGAAGTAGAGGTGTACTATTCTAGTTCCAATCTACTATATAAATGAAAACCTTAGCTGTTTGGCCAAGGTTCATTTCTTCTATGCAAGTTCTTCTCTTTTCTTATCTGGGTTCCAGATGAAGCTTGCGATAAAGCTAAAGATGATGGTTAGGATAGCGAGGATAATAGCAAGGATGAGGGCAGGGATGCGGATAAACCACCAGAGTGGATTTGGTTTTTTATCATTGTGCCATTGTTTCGTTTCTTCGTCCAGACGTTGGAATTCTGTTTGAATACGATTGGCGACTGTTTCAATGCCTTCATCATTCATTTTCTTGATATCTGAGATATCGATTGGATTTCCAAAGTTCATATCGACACGTTCACGGCTAATCAAGCCCTTCAAAGTCATGGGACCGGTGTAGGTAACCGGCATGATACGGACCTTGGCCATTTTGGCAATCAGTGCTGCGCCCCCCTTGACATCGTTTGAGTGGCGGCTACCACTTGGAAACATGATGAGAGAGCGGTCACTTTTTTTGAGAACGTTGATAGGATATTTGATGGCTGAGGCGCTGGGATTTTCACGGTCGATGGGAAAGGCGCCACACATACGAATCCACCAACCAAAGATACGGTTGGTAAAGAGTTCTTTTTTTGCCATAAAGATGAACTGTTTTGGCTTGGTCGCAAAGGCCATATAAACAGGATCCCACCAGGTACGGTGAGGCGCAACTAAAATATAATTTTCATCTTGATTAGGAATTTTATCAGTATTATGATAGTGAGCATTGCCATTGATGGACCATAAGAGCAATACAACTAATCCACGCAAATAAGTATAAAACATGCGATCTCCTTCGATTGTTTTCTTGTTATTATTATACCTTATCAAAGGAGGGCTGGCAAACTTTTCCCTTGACTAGATACATATTTAGGATGAAATTAGAATTCTGTTAAAAAAAATGATATAATAGAATTTATGGATAAAAATAAGATTATGGGATTAACCCAAAGAGAAGTCAAGGAAAGACAGGCTGAGGGTTTGGTCAATGACTTTACCGCATCAGCCAGTACCAGCACTTGGCAAATCGTTAAACGAAATGTCTTTACCCTTTTTAACGCTTTGAACTTAGCCATTGCTTTGGCTCTTGCCTTTGTGCAGGCTTGGAGCAATCTGGTCTTCTTTGCTGTTATCTGCTTTAACGCTTTTTCTGGGATTGTGACCGAGCTACGAGCCAAACACATGGTGGACAAGCTCAATCTCATGACCAAGGAAAAGGTCAAAACCATCCGTGATGGTCAGGAAGTTGCTCTTAATCCTGAAGAATTAGTGCTAGGAGATGTCATTCGTTTGTCTGCAGGAGAGCAGATTCCTAGTGATGCCTTGGTTTTGGAAGGCTTTGCGGAAGTCAATGAAGCCATGTTAACGGGAGAAAGTGATTTGGTGCAAAAGGAAGTTGACGGCTTACTTTTGTCAGGAAGTTTCCTAGCCAGTGGGTCAGTTTTATCTCAAGTTCACCATGTCGGTGCAGACAACTATGCTGCCAAACTCATGCTTGAGGCTAAGACCGTTAAACCCATCAACTCCCGTATCATGAAATCGCTGGACAAGTTGGCTGGTTTTACTGGGAAGATTATCATTCCCTTTGGTCTGGCTCTCTTGCTGGAAGCCTTGCTTTTAAAAGGCCTGCCTCTCAAGTCATCTGTTGTAAACTCGTCGACAGCTCTTTTGGGAATGTTGCCTAAGGGAATTGCCCTTTTGACCATTACTTCGCTCTTGACTGCAGTGATTAAGTTGGGCTTGAAAAAGGTCTTGGTGCAGGAGATGTACTCTGTTGAGACCTTGGCGCGCGTGGATATGCTCTGTCTGGACAAGACGGGCACCATCACCCAAGGAAAGATGCAGGTGGAGGCTGTTCTTCCACTGACGGAAACTTACGGTGAAGAGGCTATTGCCAGCATCTTGACTAGCTACATGGCCCATAGTGAGGATAAGAATCCAACTGCCCAAGCCATTCGCCAGCGTTTTGTGGGAGATGTTGCTTATCCTATGATTTCCAATCTTCCCTTCTCCAGCGACCGCAAGTGGGGGGCTATGGAGTTAGAAGGCTTGGGGACAGTTTTCTTAGGGGCACCTGAGATGTTGCTGGATTCTGAAGTCCCAGAAGCCAGGGAGGCCTTGGAGAGAGGATCACGTGTCTTGGTCTTAGCTCTCAGTCAGGAGAAATTAGACCATCACAAACCACAGAAACCATCTGATATTCAGGCTCTAGCCTTGCTGGAAATCTTGGACCCCATTCGAGAGGGAGCAGCAGAGACGCTGGACTATCTCCGTTCTCAGGAGGTGGGACTCAAGATTATCTCTGGTGACAATCCAGTTACGGTGTCCAGCATTGCCCAGAAGGCTGGTTTTGCGGACTATCACAGCTATGTAGATTGCTCAAAAATCACCGATGAGGAATTGATGGCCATGGCGGAGGAGACAGCTATTTTCGGACGTGTTTCCCCTCATCAAAAGAAACTCATCATCCAAACGTTGAAAAAAGCGGGTCATACAACGGCTATGACAGGGGACGGGGTTAATGATATCTTGGCCCTTCGTGAGGCGGATTGTTCTATCGTGATGGCGGAGGGAGATCCAGCAACCCGTCAGATTGCCAATCTGGTTCTCTTGAACTCAGACTTTAATGATGTTCCTGAGATTCTCTTCGAGGGTCGTCGCGTGGTCAATAACATTGCCCACATCGCCCCGATTTTCTTGATAAAGACCATCTATTCCTTCCTGTTAGCAGTCATCTGTATTGCCAGTGCTTTACTAGGTCGGTCAGAGTGGATTTTGATTTTCCCCTTCATTCCGATCCAGATTACCATGATTGACCAGTTTGTGGAAGGTTTCCCACCATTCGTTTTGACTTTTGAGCGAAATATCAAACCTGTCGAGCCAAACTTCCTCAGAAGATCCATGCTTCGTGCCCTACCAAGTGCCCTCATGGTCGTGTTTAGCGTTCTTTTTGTGAAAATCTTTGGAACGAGTCAAGGTTGGTCTGAGTTAGAAATCTCAACTCTCCTCTATTATCTCTTGGGGTCAATTGGTTTCTTATCCGTATTTAGAGCCTGCATGCCATTCACTCTATGGCGAGTCCTCTTGATTGTCTGGTCAGTAGGAGGCTTCCTAGCCACAGCTCTCTTCCCAAGAATCCAAAAACTGCTTGAAATTTCAACCTTGACAGAACAAACGTTGCCTGTTTATGGTGTCATGATGTTGGTCTTTACAGTGATTTTCATCCTGACTAGTCGCTATCAAGCTAGAAAATAAAGAAAGACTGCAATCTGTGGATTGCAGTTTTTTTAGGTACAAGATTGCCAGCCGAAATGTGGTATAATAAGAGGTAATAGAGTTTTGGAAAGTGAGAGAAGATGATTTCAAAGAGATTAGAATTGGTAGCTTCCTTTGTGTCACAGGGGGCTATTTTACTAGATGTGGGAAGTGACCATGCTTATCTGCCTATCGAGTTGGTTGAGAGAGGCCAAATCAAAAGCGCTATTGCAGGTGAGGTGGTGGAAGGTCCCTATCAGTCTGCGGTTAAAAATGTTGAGGCTCACGGCCTAAAGGAGAAAATCCAAGTCCGTTTAGCCAATGGCTTGGCAGCTTTTGAAGAGACTGACCAAGTGTCTGTCATTACCATTGCTGGCATGGGTGGTCGTTTGATTGCTAGGATTTTAGAAGAAGGTTTGGGGAAGTTAGCTAATGTAGAGCGTTTGATCCTCCAGCCCAATAATCGTGAAGACGACTTGCGTATCTGGCTACAGGATCATGGATTCCAGATTGTAGCAGAAAGAATCTTAGAAGAAGCTGGAAAGTTTTATGAGATTTTGGTGGTGGAAGCAGGACAAATGAAGCTATCAGCCAGTGATGTTCGCTTTGGTCCCTTCTTGTCCAAAGAAGTCAGTCCAGTATTTGTCCAAAAATGGCAAAAAGAAGCTGAGAAGCTAGAGTTCGCCCTCGGACAAATCCCAGAAAAAAATCTGGAAGAACGTCAAGTTCTAGTAGATAAGATTCAAGCTATCAAGGAGGTGCTCCATGTTAGCAAGTGAAGTGATCCAAGCTTATGAAGCCTTTTGCCCTCAGGAATTTTCTATGGAGGGAGACAGCTGTGGTCTGCAAATTGGCACTTTAGACAAGGGTATCCAAAGGGTCATGGTTGCCCTCGATATTCGTGAAGAGACGGTGGCTGAAGCCATTGAAAAGGGTGTAGACTTGATTATCGTCAAGCACGCGCCTATCTTTCGTCCTATCAAGGACTTGCTTGCCAGCCGTCCGCAAAATCAGATTTACATCGACCTGATTAAGCATGACATCGCAGTTTATGTCAGCCATACCAATATTGATATCGTTGAAAATGGGCTCAATGACTGGTTTTGTCAGATGCTAGGAATCGAGGAGACGACTTATCTGCAGGAAACAGGTCCAGAACGTGGAATTGGACGTATTGGGAATATTCAGCCTCAGACATTTTGGGAATTGGCCCAACAGGTCAAGCAAGTCTTTGACCTAGATAGCCTTCGAATGGTGCATTATCAAGAGAATGATTTGCAGAAGCCTATTTCAAGAGTAGCAATTTGTGGTGGAAGCGGGCAGTCTTTCTATAAGGATGCTTTGGCAAAGGGGGCAGATGTCTATATCACTGGTGATATCTACTACCATACTGCTCAGGATATGCTGTCTGATGGCTTGTTAGCATTGGATCCAGGTCACTATATCGAAGTGCTTTTTGTGGAAAAAATCGCAGCACTCCTTACTCAATGGAAAGAGAAAAAAGGCTGGGAACTAGAGATTTTACCTAGTCAAGCATCGACCAATCCTTTCCGTCATATCTAGTTAGAAAGTGAAGACAATGAAAAAAGTTGCCATTATTGGAGCAGGAATTGTGGGAGCAACAGCTGCCTACTACCTCTCGAGAGAAAGTGACCTAGAGGTGACCGTTTTTGACCATGAGCAAGGTCAAGCCACCAAGGCCGCAGCAGGAATTATCAGTCCTTGGTTTTCCAAACGCCGTAATAAAGCCTGGTACAAGATGGCGCGCTTGGGGGCTGACTTTTATGTGGATTTATTAGCTGATTTAGAGAAATCAGGACAAAAAATCGACTTTTACCAGCGTTCGGGAGTCTTTCTCTTGAAAAAGGATGAATCCAAGTTGGAAGAACTTTATCAACTGGCCCTCCAGCGCAGAGAAGAATCTCCCTTGATAGGGCAATTAGCCATTCTGGACCAAGCTTCAGCTAATGAATTATTCCCTGGTTTGCAGGGATTTGACCGCCTGCTCTATGCTTCTGGTGGAGCGAGAGTAGATGGCCAACTCTTGGTAACTCGTCTGCTAGAAGCCAGTCATGTCAAGCTGGTCAAAGAAAAAGTGACTCTGACACTCTTATCATCAGGCTACCAGATTGGCGAAGAGGTGTTTGATCAGGTTATTTTGGCAACGGGAGCTTGGTTGGGGGACATGTTAGAGCCTTTAGGTTATGAAGTGGATGTCCGTCCTCAAAAAGGACAACTACGAGATTATCAGCTTGCCCAAGACATGGAAGATTACCCTGTTGTCATGCCAGAAGGGGAGTGGGATTTGATTCCCTTTGCAGGTGGGAAATTATCCTTGGGCGCTACCCATGAAAATGACATGGGATTTGATTTGACGGTAGATGAACCCTTGCTCCAACAAATGGAGGAGGCGGCCTTGCCTCATTACCCAGTTTTAGCTAGAGCGACTTCAAGGGCTGAGCGTGTGGGAATCCGTGCCTATACCAGTGATTTCTCTCCCTTCTTTGGGCAGGTGCCAGAATTGGCAGGTGTCTATGTAGCCAGTGGACTAGGTTCATCAGGCCTCACAACTGGTCCTATCATTGGTTACCATCTAGCCCAACTGATCCAAGACAAGGAGTTGACCTTGGACCCTCTAAATTACCCAATTGAAAACTATGTCAAACGAGTAAAAAGCGAATAATACTCAATGAAAATCAAAGAACAAACTAGGAAACTAGCCGCGGGTTACTCAAAGCACTGCTTTGAGGTTGTGTATAGAACTGACGAAGTCAGTAACCATACCCATGGCAAGGCGACGTTGACGTGGTTTGAATTGGATTTTCGAAGAGTATAAGCATTTTACTGAAATTTTATCAGGTAGTTTAGGATGGCAAATGACATTCCCTGTCAAAAATGGTAAAATAAGAAAAAATAATCTGAGAATCGAGGAAAAAAGATGCAAGAAAAGATTTTGGTAACTGGTGGTGCCGGTTTTATTGGAACCCACACTGTTATTGAATTGATCCAAGCAGGCCATCAAGTTGTTGTGGTGGATAATCTTGTCAATAGCAATCGTAAGAGTTTAGAAGTTGTTGAAAGAATCACAGGAGTTGAGATTCCTTTCTATGAGGCAGATATTCGTGACACAGTTACCCTCAGAGATATTTTCAAGCAGGAAGAACCGACTGGTGTCATTCACTTTGCTGGTTTGAAGGCTGTTGGCGAATCAACACGTATCCCTCTTGCCTACTATGACAACAATATCGCTGGAACTGTCAGCCTTTTGAAAGCCATGGAAGAAAACAACTGTAAAAACATCATCTTCAGTTCTTCTGCGACAGTTTACGGGGATCCGCACACAGTGCCCATCTTGGAAGATTTCCCACTTTCAGTGACCAACCCATACGGTCGTACCAAGCTCATGCTAGAGGAAATTTTGACCGATATTTACAAAGCAGACTCAGAATGGAATGTTGTCTTGCTTCGTTACTTTAACCCAATCGGAGCCCATGAGAGTGGTGATTTGGGAGAAAATCCAAACGGTATTCCAAACAATCTCTTGCCATATGTGACTCAAGTAGCCGTTGGAAAATTAGAGCAAGTGCAAGTGTTTGGAGACGATTACGATACGGAAGATGGAACAGGTGTTCGTGACTATATCCACGTTGTCGATTTGGCTAAGGGTCACGTTGCAGCTTTGAAAAAAATCCAAAAAGGTTCAGGACTAAACGTTTATAACCTTGGAACTGGTAAAGGTTACTCAGTTCTTGAAATTATCCAAAACATGGAAAAAGCGGTGGGACGTCCTATTCCTTACCGCATCGTAGAACGTCGCCCAGGTGATATCGCTGCCTGCTACTCAGACCCAGCAAAAGCTAAAGCAGAACTCGGTTGGGAAGCAGAACTCGACATCACCCAAATGTGTGAAGACGCATGGCGTTGGCAAAGCAAGCATCCAAATGGATTTGAAGACTAAGATGATGATTTCAATCATCGTCCCTTGTTTAAACGAAGAGGAAGTACTTCCTCTTTTTTATCAGGCTCTGGAAGCTTTACTTCCAGATTTGGAAACAGAAATCGAGTATGTCTTTGTCGATGATGGATCAAGTGATGGGACCTTGGAACTCTTAAAGGCCTATCGGGAGCAAAATCCGGCAGTCCATTATATTTCTTTCTCTCGAAATTTTGGCAAAGAAGCAGCCCTTTATGCAGGCTTGCAATATGCGACAGGAGATTTGGTGGTGGTGATGGATGCAGACCTCCAAGATCCTCCTAGTATGTTGTTTGAGATGAAAAATGTACTAGACAAAAATGTAGACTTGGACTGCGTTGGGACACGGAGAACTAGTCGGGAGGGAGAACCCTTCTTTCGCAGTTTCTGTGCTGTTCTCTTTTATCGCCTCATGCAAAAAATCAGCCCAGTAGCTCTGCCGTCGGGTGTCCGTGATTTTCGTATGATGAGAAGGTCTGTGGTCGATGCCATTTTAAGCTTGACTGAGTCCAATCGTTTTTCTAAGGGACTCTTTGCCTGGGTCGGCTTTAAAACCCACTATCTGGACTATCCAAATGTCGAAAGGCAGGCTGGCAAGACCAGTTGGAGTTTTAGGCAACTCTTTTTTTACTCCATTGAAGGGATTGTTAATTTTTCAGATTTCCCTTTGACTATAGCCTTTGTAGCTGGTCTCCTATCTTGTTTTCTTTCTCTGCTGATGACCTTTTTTGTTGTGGTTCGGACCCTCATTTTGGGCAATCCGACATCTGGTTGGACCTCTCTGATGGCTGTTATTCTCTTTCTTGGAGGCATTCAACTCTTGACCATTGGAATTCTCGGTAAGTATATCAGTAAGATTTATTTAGAGACTAAAAAAAGACCACTTTATCTTATCAAAGAAAAAAGTGACCTTCCTGATTTTACAGAAAAAATAAAGTGAAAAGACTATAATTTTACATGGAAATGTGCTAAACTAGAGGGAGTGGATTATCGCCATTGATTTAGGCTTCCTGGTTTCCAATCAGGGCGCGAGTTGGGCAATTTTTAACAGCCTCTAAGACATCCTGACTAGGAGAAATTTCTTTTTCCAGTTGGTCAGGGTCATCGTAAAAACGCACGATTCCATTATCGTGGTAATCAAATAAATCAGAATAAGTTTGGCAAAGTCCACAGGCGATACATCGTTCAGGTATAAGTGTGATTTTCATGTTCATATTTATATTGTAATAAGAAAAGTAAAAAAAAACAAGGAGTAAGGTATGGCAAAAGAACCGTGGCAAGAAGATATTTATGATCAAGAAGAATCAAGAGCAGGGCGTCGGCATCGAAACCACGGAGGGGCTGATAGGATGGCTAATCGTATTTTGACGATCCTAGCTAGTATTTTCTTTGTAATTGTGGTGGTGATGGTCATCGTTCTCATCTATCTATCATCGGGGGGGAGTAATCGCACAGCAGCCTTAAAAGACTTTCATGATTCTGATGCAAGTGTAGTACAAATCTCATCTTCAAGCAGTTCTCAGGCTGAGCAGAGTTCAGAGCCAGAATTTACTTCTAGTAGTTCAGAAGAAGCTGCTAATCCTGAAGGAACGATTAAAGTTCTCGCAGGAGAAGGGGAAGCAGCTATTGCCGCTCGTGCAGGAATCTCCATTGCTCAGTTAGAGGCCTTGAATCCTGGGCACATGGCTACAGGATCTTGGTTTGCTAATCCAGGTGATGTTATAAAAATAAAATAGGAGCCGATATGAAAACAATTCAAATTGCTATTGATGGTCCTGCTTCCAGCGGTAAGAGTACGGTCGCAAAGATTATTGCTAAGGATTTTGGGTTCACCTACCTTGATACAGGAGCTATGTATCGTGCAGCGACCTATATGGCTCTTAAGAACCAATTAGGAGTTGAAGAAGTCGAAGCCCTTCTAGCCTTGTTGGACCAACATCCAATCAGCTTTGGACGTTCAGAAACTGGAGACCAGCTTGTTTTTGTAGGAGATGTGGATATTACCCATCCTATCCGTGAAAATGAAGTGACCAATCATGTTTCTGCTATTGCAGCAATTCCTGAAGTGCGTGAGAAACTGGTTTCTCTCCAACAAGAAATTGCCCAGCAAGGCGGGATTGTCATGGATGGTCGCGATATTGGAACTGTTGTATTGCCACAAGCAGAATTGAAAATTTTCCTAGTAGCTTCTGTTGATGAGAGAGCAGAGCGTCGTTACAAGGAAAATATTGCCAAGGGAATTGAAACAGACCTTGAAACCCTAAAAAAGGAAATTGCTGCGCGTGACTACAAGGATAGTCATCGTGAGACTTCTCCTCTCAAACAAGCAGAGGATGCTGTCTACCTTGATACAACTGGTTTGAACATTCAAGAAGTAGTTGAAAAAATCAAAGCAGAAGCTGAAAAAAGAATGTAAATGTAGAAAAGCCGATAGATTGATATCGGTTTTTTTCTAAATTTGTCAAAATGCTGATTTTAGGGTATAATAGTTGCTGTTCGAGAAATTTTGATTTTCAAAGAATAGTGAATGATGATAAGGAGAAACCATGAACAATTTACCAAATTGTCCAAAATGTAACTCAGAGTATGTCTACGAAGACGGTGCCCTACTGGTTTGCCCAGAGTGTGCTCATGAGTGGAATCCTGCTGAAGTTGCAGAAGTAGAAGAAGGTCTTGTCGCTATCGATGCCAACGGAAATAAATTGACTGATGGTGATACAGTAACTCTCATCAAGGACTTGAAAGTAAAAGGTGCGCCAAAAGATTTGAAACAAGGGACGCGCGTGAAAAATATCCGCATCGTAGAAGGCGATCACAATATCGACTGTAAGATTGATGGTTTTGGTGCCATGAAACTTAAATCAGAGTTTGTGAGGAAGATTTAAGCATGTCAAAACACTATAAACTTGTATTTTATAGCCGTATCTTCTTGTTTCTAGCGGCTTTTACGGGAGTTTATCTTGAAATTACTAGGCATGGTGGTTTTGGGATGCTTCTCTATTACACGGTTCTGTCCAACCTCTTGGTAACTATTTTTACCCTTTATCTTCTAAAGGTTATGAGCCGTGTAGGTGAAAATTGGCAAAGGCCAAGTCTCTTGCGCTTAAAAGGTGGGGTCACCATGAGTATCATGATTACCTGTGTGATTTACCATTTCCTCTTGGCGCCCATTGCGACTAATTTCTATACCCTAGAAAATTTCCTTTGCCACTATATCGTTCCCATCTGGTTTTTAGCGGATACCCTCTTTTTTGACAAACAGGGTCAATACAAGATTTGGGATCCAGCAGTGTGGACCATTTTACCCTTTCTGTATATGATGTTTGCTCTTTTTAATGGCTTGGTTCTAAAACTCAATATTCCAAATGCCAAGGATAATCCTTTCCCTTACTTCTTTTTGAATGTGAACAAGGGTTGGAATGTTGTGTTTAAGTGGTGTCTGATTATCTTTGTTGCCTATATGGTAGCAGGATTTATTTTCTACTTTATCAAGCAAATCAAGAGAAAGTCATCCTAATACTCTTCGAAAATCTCTTCAAACCACGTCAGTTTCCATCTGCAACCTCAAAACACTGTTTTGAACAACCTGCGGCTAGCTTCCTAGTTTGCTCTTTGATTTTCATTGAGTATAAGATACAAGGGATTCATTTTCGAATTTAAGAAGGAGTCTACAAACCAATGAGGCTTCTTCTTTTCTTGCTTATTTGATAACTATCAAAAAAGTAGAAGATTAAGAGAAATATAGAAAGAGATTTCATGAAACAATTTTTAGAACGGGCCAGCATTTTGGCTCTCTCCCTCGTTTTGATTACCTCCTTTTCCATTTCGAGTGCCCTACCAGCCATGTTTGACTATTATCAGGGTTATTCTAAGGAACAAATTGAGCTCTTGGTGAGCTTGCCTTCCTTTGGAATCATGATGATGTTACTGCTAAATGGTTTCTTAGAAAAAATATTTCCTGAGCGCTTACAGATTAGTTTGGGCTTGCTGATTTTATCATTGAGCGGTACAGCTCCCTTCTGGTACCAAGCCTATCCCTTTGTCTTTGGAACACGGCTTCTCTTTGGTTTGGGTCTTGGGATGATCAATGCCAAGGCCATTTCTATTATCAGTGAACGCTACCAAGGAAAAAGGCGAATTCAGATGTTAGGGCTACGCGCTTCTGCAGAGGTCGTTGGAGCTTCTCTCATTACCTTGGCCGTCGGTCAGTTGTTGGCCTTTGGTTGGACAGCTATCTTTCTAGCCTATAGTGCTGGATTTTTGGTGCTGCCCCTTTATCTGCTCTTTGTCCCTTATGGAAAATCAAAGAAAGAAGTCAAGAAAAGAGCGAAGGAAGCAAGTCGTTTAACTCGAGAAATGAAAGGCTTGATTTTTACCTTAGCTATCGAAGCGGCAGTTGTAGTTTGTACCAATACAGCTATTACCATCCGTATTCCAAGTTTGATGGTGGAAAGAGGATTGGGGGATGCCCAGTTATCTAGTTTTGTTCTTAGTATCATGCAGTTGATCGGGATTGTGGCTGGGGTGAGTTTTTCTTTCTTGATTTCTATCTTTAAAGAGAAACTGCTCCTCTGGTCTGGTATTACCTTTGGCTTGGGGCAAATTGTGATTGCCTTGTCTTCATCCTTGTGGGTGGTAGTAGCAGGAAGTGTTCTGGCTGGATTTGCCTATAGTGTAGTCTTGACGACGGTCTTTCAACTTGTCTCTGAACGAATTCCAGCTAAACTCCTCAATCAAGCAACTTCATTTGCTGTATTAGGCTGTAGTTTCGGAGCCTTTACGACCCCATTTGTTCTAGGTGCAATTGGCTTACTAACTCACAATGGGATGTTGGTCTTTAGTATCTTAGGAGGTTGGTTGATTGTAATCTCTATCTTTGTCATGTACCTACTTCAGAAGAGAGCTTAGGATTGATTCCTAAGTTTTTCTTTTGATACTCAATGAAAATCAAAGAGCATAGTTGATTGAGTTTGGAATAGTACGCTGTAGCTGCTAAAATATTTCTAGAAATTAATTTGACTTTCCTAATAGAGTTGTTCATATCTTATTTCAATCTACTATAGAAAGCTAGCCGCAGGTTGCTCAAAATAGTGTTTTGAGGTTGCAGATGGAAACTGACGTGGTTTGAAGAGATTTTCGAAGAGTATGAGATTTTTATACCCATACAATATTTGTTTTAGGTCCTTGTTTACAGACTAATTTCTTGATAAAATAGAGGCTATGACGAGATATAAAGCAACTATTTCCTATGATGGTTATGCCTTTGCTGGCTTTCAGCGCCAGCCTCATGCGCGTAGCGTTCAGGAAGAAATTGAAAAAACCTTGACCAGATTAAATAAAGGGCAAGCCATTACTGTTCACGGTGCTGGTAGGACAGATAGTGGGGTTCATGCCCTGGGACAGGTCATTCATTTTGACCTGCCTTATCAGATGGATGAGGAGAAACTCCGTTTTGCCTTGGATACCCAGTCTCCTGAAGATATTGATGTGATTTCGATTGAGCTTGTGGCAGATGATTTTCATTGCCGTTATGCCAAGCATAGCAAGACCTATGAGTTTATTGTGGATAGAGGACGTCCCAAAAATCCGATGCGCCGTCACTATGCCACCCACTTTCCCTACCCACTCGATGTGGAACGAATGCAGATTGCAATCAAAAAGCTAGAGGGAACCCATGATTTTACCGGTTTTACAGCCTCTGGGACTAGTGTAGAGGATAAGGTTCGCACCATCACAGAAGCTAGTTTAATAGTCGATGAGACAGGACAATTTTTGACCTTTACCTTTTCAGGAAATGGTTTCTTGTATAAACAGATTCGCAATATAGTGGGGACTCTTCTCAAAATCGGTAACAACCGCATGCCAGTAGAGCAGATTGATCTCATCTTGGAGAAGAAGGACAGGCAACTTGCAGGTCCCACTGCAGCACCAAATGGTTTGTATTTAAAGGAGATTCGTTATGAAGAATAATCGTATTTTAGCACTTTCTGGAAATGATATTTTTAGTGGTGGTGGACTGTCGGCTGATTTGGCTACCTATACCTTGAACGACTTGCATGGGTTTGTAGCAGTGACTTGTTTGACAGCCTTGACAGAAAAAGGATTTGAAGTCTTTCCAACTGATGATACCATTTTTCAACATGAATTAGATAGCTTGCGTGATGTGGAATTTGGGGGAATTAAGATTGGTCTTCTCCCTACTGTCAGTGTGGCTGAGAAGGCCTTGGACTTTATCAAACAACGCCCAGGAGTACCTGTGGTGTTGGATCCTGTCTTGGTCTGCAAGGAAACGCATGATGTAGCTGTCAGTGAGCTCTGCCAAGAGTTGATTCGCTTTTTCCCTTATGTCAGTGTGATTACGCCTAATCTCCCAGAAGCAGAATTATTATCCGGTCAGGAAATTAAAACCTTGGAAGACATGAAAACTGCAGCGCAGAAATTGCATGATTTAGGAGCTCCAGCAGTCATTATCAAGGGAGGCAATCGTCTTAGTCAGGACAAGGCTGTGGATGTCTTTTATGATGGACAGACCTTTACTATCCTAGAAAATCCAGTTATCCAAGGCCAAAATGCTGGTGCAGGTTGTACCTTTGCCTCTAGCATTGCCAGTCACTTGGTTAAAGGTGATAAACTTTTGCCAGCAGTAGAAAGCTCTAAGGCTTTCGTTTATCGTGCTATTGCACAAGCAGATCAGTATGGAGTAAGACAATATGAAGCAAACAAAAACAACTAAAATCGCCCTTGTATCCCTATTAACCGCCCTTTCTGTGGTTCTAGGTTATTTCTTAAAAATCCCAACACCTACAGGAATTCTAACTCTTTTAGATGCTGGTGTCTTCTTTGCGGCCTTTTACTTTGGTAGTCGTGAAGGAGCGGTAGTCGGAGGACTAGCAAGTTTCTTGATTGACCTCTTATCAGGCTACCCTCAGTGGATGTTCTTTAGCTTGGTCAACCATGGCTTGCAGGGATTTTTCGCAGGATTTAAAGGAAAAAGTCAGTGGTTAGGCCTTATTTTAGCAACTATTGCCATGGTAGGAGGCTACGCCTTGGGTTCGACTTTGATGAATGGCTGGGCAGCAGCCCTCCCAGAAATTCTACCAAATTTCATGCAAAATATGGTAGGGATGATTGTAGGATTTATTCTTAGTCAAAGTATCAAGAAGATTAAGTAATACTCTTCGAAAATCTCTTCAAACCACGTCAGTTTCCATCTGCAACCTCAAAACACTGTTTTGAGCAGCCTGCGGCTAGCTTTCTAGTCTGATTTTCATTGAGCATAAAGAGGTTGAGTAAAAAGTCTTTCAAATAAGAAAAACGCATAGTATCAGGTGTTGAATGAACACCTGATACTATGCGTTTTATTGTGGGAAGATTTTCCTCATTTTCTAGTGAAATTGAACTTTTTCTAACATCTTTTGATAGATGACTTCTTAATCAATTATCATTTCCATTGTTGTTTCTTGGGGTTTCATCCCTTGTCTTTGATAAAAGCGGAGAGCACCCTCGTTATCATTCCAGACACTTAGGGTTAGATTATTGCAGCCAATTTCTTTAGCATAATAGCAGAAAAATGACAATAAAATAGCCCCTAGATATTTTGAAAGGAAAGCATAGGGGCTATATGGTTTAATCAAAATAAAGCAAATCTTTGCTGGTGCTTGTAAAGAGGTCGAAGCCATCCTTGGTAACAACACCGCAGTCTTCAATACGAACACCGACTTTACCAGGGATATAGATACCTGGTTCAACAGAGAAGCACATGCCTTCTTCGATGACCATGTCGTTTCCTTCCATGATAGATGGGAATTCATGGACATCCATACCGATACCATGCCCGAGACGGTGGTTGAAGTACTCACCATAACCAGCTTTTTCGATGACCTCACGGGCAGCGCGGTCCACTTCATGAGCAGTCACACCTGGCTTGATAAAGTCAAGAGCAGCTTGTTGGGCTTCAAGAGTCAAGTTGTAAATATCTTTCTTGAATTGGTCTGGTTTGCCGACAGCGACTGTACGAGTCATATCTGACGCATAGCCATTGACCAGAACACCCAGGTCAAAGAGGAGAAGAGCATCATTTTCAACCTTATTAGCTGCTGGAATGCCGTGTGGATTCGCAGCATTATCACCAGTCAAGACCATGGTATCAAAGCTCATTTCGTAACCTTCACGTTTCATGGCAAAGTCAATTTGTGCGATGATATCTGTCTCAGTCTTATCAAGAGAAATATTGTCAAAACCAACATGAACAGCCTTGTCAGCATAAAGACCTGCAACCATCATTTTTTGTACTTCATCAGCTGATTTGATGAGGCGCATGCGTTGGATACGAGGAGTGAGGTTTTCAAACTCAGCAGTTTCAAAAACTGTTTTCAAACCATGGTATTTGGTCAAGATGAGATTGTCAAACTCAACAGCGACACGTTTGAAGTCAAGTTGTGGAAGAGCATGTTTGATTTTTTGCCATGGATTTTCAGAATCGACATAGCCCACTACTGGGAAGGAAACGGTGCTACTTGCACGTTCTACTTCAAGAGCTGGGACAAAGAGGAGAGGTTCCTGATCCGCTAGGACAAAGAGGAACATTTGGCGTTCATGGGGATCACTGTAAAAACCAGTGAGGTAATTGATTGTGACGGGGTCAGATACGACAGCGACGTCTAGTTTTTCTGATTCAAGATATGTTAGGATTTGTTGTAATTTAGACATATGCTACCTTCTTTCTACCCCTCTATTTTGGCAAAAAATGAGAGAAAATGCAAGGGAGAAGGGTAAAAGAAAAGACAAAAAACTCCGACAAGATAACGGAGTTCTTTGATATCATTTTCCTTTGTTTAAGAAAAGTCAGCCTTGCTTTTGACGTCACTGTACTCTTCAGCGATTTCTTGGCTGAGAATGTCCTCATAGGCAGGGAGTTGGATGTCCTGACCATATTTCTTCTTGAGGGCAGTAGTAACTAGGCGATAAGCCAGATTGGCATTACGAGAGAGGATAGGCCCGTGGAAGTAGGAACCAAAGACATTCCTATAATGAACCCCTTCACCGACCTTTTCTTCGTTGTTTCCATTTCCATAGACAACCTGTCCCAGCGGTTTTTGGTCATCAGAGAGGAAGGTACGACCTTGGTGATTTTCAAATCCATAGTAGGTTTCATCGAAATCTTCATTGTGAATCTTGATGTCACCGATAAAACGGTTATTGGTCTGGTTGAGCGTGTAGTGTCCCATGACCCCTAGCCCTTCGATACGTTTTCCTGAAGCTTCAACATAATATTGACCCAATAGTTGGAAACCACCGCAGATAGCCAGAACTACACCGTCGTTTTGGATGTAGTTGTCAATGCTCTCTTTTTTAGCAGGTAGGTCGTCTGCAATGATACTTTGTTCAAAGTCTTGACCACCACCGAAAAAGGCGATGTCGTAGTGATTTTCATCAAAGTCATCATGGAGAGAAACGATGTCAACGGTCACATGGGTTCCCAGTTTTTCAGCCACATACTTGAGCATGAGGATGTTTCCATTGTCCCCGTAGGTATTCATGAGATTTCCGTAGAGGTGGGCAATGTTGAGCTGATAGGGGTAATTGCCATCTTTTGAGGAAAGTGAAGTATAAACCATTAGTTCATCTCCTTTCTAACAATCTGACGACTAGCCAGCAGTTCACGAAATTCCAGCATGGCAGTATAAGTTGCCAGAATATAGGCATGCTTGCAGTCTTGATTCTCAATGGTCTTGAGAACTTGCTCCAGATTACTCGTTTCAGTAATTTTCTCAGCTGGATAGCCAGTCACTCGGAGACGACGAGCGATTTCAGAATGACGAACACCGCCAGCGTTGATTTCAGGAATGTCCATGTCAGTGATTTGCTCAAAGTCTGCATCCCAGATCCAGCTAGTGTCAATTCCATCTGCATAGTTGGCATTAAGGAGGACAGATAGGCTAAATGGATAAGGTGCTAGTTTGATCATTTCGATAGCTTGGGTTGCACCGACTGGATTTTTAATCAAGACAAGGGTACATTCTTTGTCACCGATATGAAAGGTTTCTTGGCGTCCAAAGACAGCACGGCTCTTGTCAAATCCCTGTTTGATGAGTTGCGAATCGGCACCTAGGAAACGGGCGATGGCCACAGCAGCTAGGGCGTTATAGATATTATAGAGCCCGCCGATTTGGATACCGTATTCTTGGCCGTCTATGACAAAGCGAGAGCGATTGTTGGTCAACTCAACCAGTTTTGTCAAACGATAGTCGAGATCAGGACGTTTGCATACACAACCTTCACAGATATAGGCACCCAAGTTTGCATAGGTATTATGCTCATATTTGAGGATGCCTTGGCAGTCAGGACAGAGGATTCCTTCGGTATTATAGTGAGCCAGCTGGGCTGGACCTTTCTCCAAGTCAAAACCAAAATACTCTACAGGATTTGGAATAGCTGGCTTGTAGAAAAGTGGACTGTCTCCATTAAGGAGAACAGTGGCAGTAGGCACCTTACGAATGGCATCCAAAATCATCTTGTAAGTTGTGTAAATCTCACCATAGCGGTCCATCTGGTCACGGAAAATATTAGTAATAACAAATAAGCTTGGCTGGATATAGTCACAGATACGAGATAGACTGGCCTCGTCGATTTCTAGGACGGCAATATTTTTCCCAGTTTTAGAAGATTTGGCTGTTAAGAAGGTTGTCGCAATTCCTGTAATCATGTTGGCACCGCTTGGGTTGGTCAGAACTTGACCATAAACTTCTTTTAAAATACCGACAGTGAGGGCAGTTGTCAAGGTTTTTCCGTTGGTTCCAGTGACCACGACAATCTCGTAGTTCTTAGCTAGGTTTTGTAAAATATCTTTATCAAATTGAAGGGCGACTTTACCTGGGAGCGTACTTCCACGGCCAAGACGGCTTAAAATGAAGTGGGAAGAACGCCCAGCAAGAAGGCCCAAAGTAGTTTTTAAGTTCATGTTTCTATTATATCATAAAAGAGGAGAAAGACAGATTTGAGATTCCGCAGAAGTAAAAACAGCCCAAAGAGGGCTGTTCGATACGATTAAATCTCAACTTAAATCGCAAACAAGTCATTCAAGTTCTCAGCCAAGGTTGGGTGAGTGAAGATTTGTTTTGTGAAGTAAGTGTAAGGAATCTTGTTGTCCATAGCAACAGTGATGATGTTGATGATTTCTTGAGAACCTTCTGAGAAGATGCTTGCTCCAAGAATTTCTTTTGTTTCAGTATTGACAACAGCTTTGAAGGCACCGCGAAGGTCTCCATTTACGTGACCACGAGGCATGGCTGCAACGGGGATTTCCTTAACAGCGTATGGAAGTTTCAAATCAGCTGCTTGGCTTTCAGTCAAACCAACTTGTGAAAGTGCAGGTGTGATGAACATAGTATTTGGCACATTGAGACGGTCTTCAAGTGTGTAGCTGCCATCTCCAGCAAGGTAGCTGTAAACAACACGGAAGTCATCAAGTGAAATGTAAGTAAATTGAAGGCCACCGTTGACATCTCCAACTGCAAAGACACCAGGAACGTTTGTTTGACAGTGTTTGTCTACTTTAATAGCACCACGTTCAGTTAGTTCAATATCTGTATTTTCAAGTTGAAGTGGTTCTACATTTGGTTTGCGTCCAGTTGCGTAGAGAAGGGCGTCGAAACGGTAAGTTTCGTCTTCAGTTACGACAAGCACTTGGTCACCATCGTTTTTGATTTCAGTAGTATGGATATTTTGAAGCAATTCAATGCCATCTTCTTCCATGTATTGTTTAGCAAGAGCTGCGATGGAAGGTTCTGCACGAGGAAGGAAAGTATCCAAGGCATCTAGGACTGTGACCTTGCTTCCAAGTTTGTTGTAAAGGCCGGCAAATTCAAGACCGATATTTCCGCCACCAAGGATTCCAAGTTTTTCAGGTAATTTGTCCAAGTTTTGGATACCTGTTGAGTCAAAGATGTTTTTGCTTGTAGCAAGTCCAGGAATTGGCAAGACGTTTGAAACAGCACCAGTGTTGATGACGATAGTTTCAGCAGTCAATTCTTGTTTTTCATCACCAGCTTGGATTTCGATGACTTTATTTGAAAGGAAGTGAGCTTCAGCATCAAAGATATCGACGCCAGTACCAGCAACAGTCGTATAGTTTTTACCGTTGAGGCGACCAGTGATCGTGTTTTTAGTAGCAATCACTTCTTCAAAAGACAAGTCCTTTTCAGCAGCAACTAGCAAGGTTTTAGTTGGGATACAACCAATGTTGATACAAGTTCCACCGTACATAGCCTTGCTGCGTTCAACGAGGGCAACTTTTTTGCCAGCTGAAGCCAATTTACCTGCTAGTGTTTTACCAGCTTTACCAAATCCAATAACAATTAAATCGTATGTTAACATTTATCTTCCTCCTATTCGAATTTCATTCTAGCACAAGAAAAAAACTTTTGCACAATTCTGCTACGGAAAAGACAGAAAAAGATAAAAACGCTTTCCAGACAAAAAACTAGTAATTTTTTGACAAGCTTGATAAACTAAAATCCTATCTATTTTTATATAAGAAAGAATAAATGTTCGAAAATAGGAGGTTTTATGAAATCGAATCGTTATATTATTGCCTTTGCTGGGGTCATTTTACACTTAATGCTGGGTTCGACTTATGCTTGGAGTGTTTATCGTAACCCTATTATTGAAAAAACGGGATGGAATCAGGCTTCTGTTGCCTTCGCCTTTAGTCTAGCAATCTTTTGTTTGGGCTTATCGGCTGCATTTATGGGGCGTTTGGTAGAAAAATTTGGTCCGAAAGTCATGGGGAGTCTATCTGCTTTTCTATACGCAGGTGGAAATATCTTAACAGGATTTGCAATAGACCGTCAGGAACTGTGGTTGTTGTATCTAGCTTATGGCATTTTAGGTGGGCTTGGTTTGGGAGCAGGCTATATTACCCCTGTGTCAACGATTATAAAATGGTTTCCTGATAAACGTGGTCTCGCAACAGGTTTAGCGATTATGGGGTTTGGTTTTGCTTCTTTATTGACTAGTCCCATAGCGCAACACCTCATCGCAGGGGTAGGGATTGTAGAAACTTTTTATATTTTAGGAGCAAGTTACTTTATTATCATGCTCCTAGCTTCACAATTCATTAAGCGTCCAAATGAGCAAGAGCTTGCAATTTTATCTTCTTCAGGGAAAGAAAAAACAGCCTCTTTGACGCAAGGAATGGCTGCAAATCAGGCTCTAAAAAGCAATCGGTTTTATATGCTTTGGATTATTTTCTTTATCAACATAGCTTGTGGTTTAGGCTTAATTTCAGCGGCATCGCCAATGGCACAGGAGATGGCTGGCTTGTCTACAAGTCATGCAGCAGTAATGGTGGGTGTTTTGGGGATTTTCAATGGATTTGGTCGCTTGCTCTGGGCGAGTTTGTCTGACTATATCGGTCGCCCTCTAACCTTTAGTATATTACTGCTTGTCAATCTTTTCTTTTCTCTCTCACTTTGGCTCTTTACAGATTCCGTTTTATTTGTAGTTGCTATGTCTATTTTGATGACTTGCTATGGAGCTGGTTTTTCTTTGATTCCAGCTTATCTCAGTGATATTTTTGGAACCAAGGAATTGGCCGCTCTGCATGGTTATATTTTAACAGCTTGGGCAATGGCTGGTTTAGCGGGACCTATTTTATTAGCAGAGACTTATAAAATGGCTCATTCGTACACACAAACCTTGTTCGTTTTTCTCATTTTATACAGTATCGCCTTGGCTTTGTCTTATTATCTAGGTCGTTCAATCAAAAAAGAAAGTCAAAAACCGCTTACATGATTTTCTGTAGAAATGGGGCTATCTTTTGCTCTGGTCTTGTGTTATACTAGATAGGTTGCAAAGAAAACAGTACTTTTCTTTTGTGGAAAAGAAGCAACACGATTTTATATCTAGTTATATGAAAATACGTCATAAAAAGAAAAGTATAAACTAAGCCCTATAGGGTGGCTTCGCACCACCTTTAGAAAGAAGAATAACGTGAAATTTAATGAATTAAACTTGTCTGCTGATTTGCTAGCAGAAATTGAAAAAGCTGGTTTTGTAGAAGCTAGTCCTATCCAAGAACAAACTATTCCTTTGGCCCTTGAAGGCAAGGATGTTATCGGTCAAGCTCAGACTGGTACAGGAAAAACTGCAGCCTTTGGCTTGCCTACCCTTGAAAAAATCCGTACAGAAGAAGCGACTATCCAAGCTTTGGTCATCGCTCCAACTCGTGAACTAGCTGTCCAAAGTCAAGAAGAACTCTTCCGCTTTGGTCGTAGTAAGGGAGTCAAAGTCCGTTCAGTATATGGCGGATCAAGCATTGAAAAACAAATTAAGGCTCTTAAATCTGGTGCCCATATCGTGGTGGGAACTCCAGGTCGCCTCTTGGACTTGATTAAACGCAAGGCCTTGAAATTACAAGACATTGAAACCCTTATCCTTGACGAAGCGGATGAAATGCTTAACATGGGCTTCCTTGAAGACATCGAAGCCATTATTTCCCGTGTACCTGAGAACCGTCAAACTTTGCTTTTCTCAGCAACTATGCCAGATGCCATCAAACGTATCGGTGTTCAGTTTATGAAAGCCCCTGAACATGTCAAGATTGCGGCTAAGGAATTGACAACAGAATTGGTTGACCAGTACTATATCCGTGTTAAGGAACAAGAAAAATTTGACACCATGACTCGTCTCATGGATGTGGCACAACCAGAACTCGCTATTGTATTTGGTCGTACCAAACGCCGTGTGGATGAATTGACTCGTGGTTTGAAAATTCGTGGCTTCCGTGCAGAAGGAATTCATGGCGACCTAGACCAAAACAAACGTCTTCGTGTCCTTCGTGACTTTAAAAATGGCAATCTTGATGTTTTGGTTGCGACAGACGTTGCAGCGCGTGGTTTGGATATTTCAGGTGTGACCCATGTCTACAACTACGATATTCCACAAGATCCTGAGAGTTATGTTCACCGTATCGGTCGTACAGGTCGTGCTGGTAAGTCAGGTCAATCTATTACTTTTGTTGCTCCAAACGAAATGGGTTACCTTCAAATCATTGAAAACTTGACTAAGAAACGCATGAAAGGTCTCAAACCTGCAAGTGTAGAAGAATCCTTCCAATCAAAAAAACAGGTAGCTCTCAAGAAAATCGAACGTGATTTTGCAGATGAAACCATTCGTGCCAACTTTGAGAAATTTGGTAAGGATGCTCGCAAATTGGCTGCTGAGTTTACTCCAGAAGAATTGGCAATGTATATCTTGAGTCTGACAGTCCAAGACCCAGATAGCCTTCCAGAAGTGGAGATTGCACGTGAAAAACCACTACCGTTTAAACCATCAGGTAATGGTTTCGGTGGTAAAGCTAAGGGAGGTCGTGGAGGCCGTCGTGGGGACGACCGTCGAGAGCGTGATCGCCGTGATGAGTTCAAAAAAGGAAGTCGTGGCAACGATCGTTTTGATAAGGAAAAACGTTACCGTAAGGATAATAAAAAACCACGCAATACTTTAAGCGAAAAGCAAACAGGCTTTGTTATTCGTAACAAAGGCGATAAATAAGAAAAAGCGGTTCAAAATGAATCGCTTTTTTATATAAGGAGACCGAATGTGAAAAGACAAATAAAATTATTATATTATCTTTTATAATGTTATGATACACAAAAATAGGCAACTTGTCAATAGAAAAGGAACAATTTAATTAAAAATATTCTGGTTTTTAATTAAATTGTAAGTCAATGCAAGTCAATAAGGAATTTTCAGATAATTATTGAAAAAGAGACGTTTTTATGTTATAATGATAGCGATTAAATTCGAGGTGAAAAATGGCACATTTATTAGAAAAAACTAGAAAAATTACATCAATTTTGAAACGCTCAGAGGAGCAGTTGCAGGATGAGCTCCCTTACAACGCTATTACGCGTCAGTTAGCGGATATTATTCATTGCAATGCCTGCATTATCAATAGTAAGGGACGTCTGCTTGGCTATTTTATGCGTTATAAAACAAATACAGATCGCGTAGAGCAATTCTTCCAAACTAAGATTTTCCCAGATGACTACGTTCAAGGGGCTAATATGATTTACGAAACAGAAGCAAACTTGCCTGTTGAGCATGATATGAGTATTTTCCCTGTTGAGAGTAGAGATGATTTTCCAGATGGCTTGACGACTATTGCACCGATTCATGTATCGGGGATTCGCCTTGGTTCTTTGATTATTTGGCGTAATGATAAAAAATTCGAAGATGAGGACTTGGTTCTTGTTGAGATTGCCAGTACCGTTGTTGGGATTCAGCTTCTTAACTTCCAACGTGAAGAAGATGAGAAAAATATTCGTCGTCGTACTGCTGTCACCATGGCGGTCAATACCCTTTCTTACTCCGAACTCCGTGCTGTTTCAGCAATTTTAGGGGAATTAAATGGAAATGAAGGGCAGTTGACTGCGTCAGTGATTGCAGATCGTATCGGAATCACTCGCTCTGTGATTGTCAATGCTCTTCGTAAACTTGAGTCTGCGGGGATTATTGAAAGTCGCTCACTTGGAATGAAGGGAACCTATCTTAAGGTCTTGATTTCAGATATTTTTGAAGAAGTGAAGAAAAGAGATTACTAATGACAAAGGCTTTAATTTCGATTGATTATACAGAAGATTTTGTTGCTGATAGTGGGAAGCTGACAGCAGGTGCTCCAGCTCAGGCGATTTCGGATGCCATTAGCAAGGTAACTCGATTGGCTTTTGAACGAGGAGATTATATCTTCTTTACTATTGATGCTCATGAAGAAAACGATTGTTTCCATCCGGAAAGTAAGTTATTTCCTCCTCATAATCTGATTGGGACGAGTGGACGGAATTTATATGGAGATTTGGGGATCTTTTATCAAGAGCATGGTTCAGACAGTCGTGTCTTTTGGATGGATAAACGCCATTACTCAGCTTTTTCAGGGACTGACCTAGATATTCGTTTGAGAGAGCGTAGAGTGTCTACCGTTATCTTAACAGGTGTCTTGACGGATATCTGTGTCCTACATACAGCTATAGATGCCTATAATCTAGGATATGACATCGAGATTGTTAAACCAGCTGTTGCTTCCATCTGGCCTGAAAATCATCAATTTGCCCTAGGTCATTTCAAAAATACACTCGGAGCTAAGTTAGTAGATGAAAATCTAAATGAACTTTCTGAGTAACCTGGTTGGTGAAAATGAAAAAATTTGAAAAAAAGTGTTGACAAGCGTCCCAAAAGTTGATATACTAGTAAAGTAATCGACGCGGGGATGGCGGAATTGGCAGACGCGCAGGACTAAGGATCCTGTGACCGCTTTAGGTCGTGAGGGTTCAAGTCCCTCTCTCCGCATAGGAAAAGAGCTAGCTAAAGCTAGCTCTTTTGTATTTCTCTAAAAAATTAGAATCCAGTCAAATGTAGTGGAGAATCAGCGAAAATATGGGAAAACTGATCCTTGTTTCTGCTTTTGTCATAGAAGAATAATAAAGATTATCTTCTTCAAATTCTCCGATATTCTCTAAAGTTTTGTGCAAGTTGCACAGAACTTGTTTATTTTTTTGGTCATCTTGCCATAGAAATATAAAGCGTTTTCATATATAATATAATTATCAAAAGACAAAAGGAGTTCACCTCATGGTAGAATTGAATCTTAAAAATATTTACAAAAAATATCCAAACAGCGAACACTATTCAGTTGAAGATTTCAACTTGAACATCAAAGATAAAGAATTTATCGTTTTCGTAGGACCTTCAGGATGTGGTAAATCAACTACACTCCGTATGATTGCTGGTCTTGAAGACATCACAGAAGGTACTGCATCTATCGATGGCGTGGTTGTCAACGACGTAGCTCCAAAAGACCGTGATATCGCCATGGTATTCCAAAACTACGCTCTTTACCCACACATGACTGTTTATGACAACATGGCTTTCGGTTTGAAATTGCGTAAATACAGCAAAGAAGACATTAACAAACGTGTTCAAGAAGCAGCTGAAATACTTGGATTGAAAGAATTCTTGGAACGTAAACCGGCTGACCTTTCAGGTGGTCAACGTCAACGTGTTGCCATGGGGCGTGCGATTGTCCGTGATGCGAAAGTATTCTTGATGGACGAACCTTTGTCAAACTTGGATGCCAAACTTCGTGTATCAATGCGTGCTGAAATCGCTAAAATTCACCGTCGTATCGGAGCTACAACTATCTATGTAACTCACGACCAAACAGAAGCGATGACACTTGCAGACCGTATCGTTATTATGTCAGCTACTAAGAACCCTGCTGGTACAGGTACTATCGGACGTGTAGAACAAATCGGTACTCCTCAAGAAGTTTACAAAAATCCAGTTAACAAATTCGTTGCAGGATTCATCGGAAGCCCAGCTATGAACTTCATCAACGTGAAATTGGTTGGTAGCGAAATTGTTTCTGACGGTTTCCGTTTGAAAGTGCCAGAAGGAGCATTGAAAGTTCTTCGTGAAAAAGGCTACGAAGGAAAAGAATTGATCTTTGGTATCCGTCCAGAAGACGTGAATGCAGAACCTGCTTTCCTTGAAACATTCCCAGACTGTGTTGTAAAAGCGACTATCTCTGTATCAGAACTGCTTGGTTCAGAATCTCACCTTTACTGCCAAGTTGGTAAAGACGAGTTTGTTGCAAAAGTTGATGCTCGTGACTACTTGCAAACAGGTGCAACAGTTGAGCTTGGATTTGACTTGAACAAAGCACACTTCTTCGATGTAGAAACTGAAAAAACAATCTACTAAGAATAAATAAAATTCAAAGCACTACAAGAAAAGATATCTCTTTATCAATTGTAGTGGAGAGATATCAGTTAATCTAGGGAGAGAAACAAAATGCTTCTCTCCTTTTTGCTAGGGAAGTCATATTATACATCTATATTGTGATGCTCTTTATACTCTTCGAAAATCTCTTCAAACCACGTCAACGTCGCCTTGCCGTACGTATGATTACTGACTTCGTCAGTTTTATCTGCAACCTCAAAGCTGTACTTTGAGTAGCTTACGGCTAGTTTCCTAGTTTGCTCTTTGATTTCCATTGAGTATTATTTGTGGGTACCATCTACAAGTGAAGCTATATGCGTAAACTACGTGAGCAATTGAATTCGAACTAGAGAGGTAATAATAAATTTATGCTATAGTTATGGTGACTTATATGCTTTTGATTCTAGTTTATCAAATAATAGATTAGAATTGTCAGATAATATCATTTTGTGTTATAATGAAGAAAAAACAGAGGTGTTCAAATGTCAGAAGCAGGTCATAAGTTTTTAGCAAAATTGGGGAAAAAACGCTTACGTCCAGGTGGAAAGCGTGCCACAGATTGGTTAATTGCAGAAGGAGGATTTTCAAAAGAAAAGAGAATACTAGAGGTTGCGTGTAATAGGGGAACTACAGCAATTGAGTTGGCACAGCGTTTTGGTTGCAAGATAACTGCTGTTGATATGGATGCTCAAGCTTTAGAAGTGGCTAAAAAATCTGCTGGAACGGCAGGTGTTGCTCATTTAATCAGTTTTGAAAGAGCAAATGCAATGAAACTTCCTTATCAAGATGCTAGTTTTGATATTGTTATAAATGAAGCTATGCTGACTATGCAAGCCGATCAAGCTAAGAAAAAATGTGTAATGGAATATCTAAGGGTATTAAAACCTGGAGGTCTTCTCTTGACACATGATGTGCTTCTTAAGGAAGCTAAAGAGTCTATCAGACAGGAATTATCACAAGCAATTCATGTAAATGTAGGTCCTTTAACTCAAGATGGTTGGGAACAGGTGATGATAGAATCAGGTTATTGTGATGTGAAAGCATTGACTGGTGAAATGACATTAATGAAATTATCGGGTATGATTTATGACGAAGGTTTGCTAGGAACTTTGAAAATTTGTGTAAATGCTTGTAAAAAGGAGAATAGAAAGCAGTTTTTAACTATGTATAAAATGTTTGCTAAGAATAAACAGAAATTGGGCTTTATTGCGATGGCTAGTTATAAATCGTCAAAACGTTAGATAATTATTGAAGTTAACTTTTCCTTTTTTCTTTCTTAAAAAATATGCTATAATAGAGAGTAAAAAACTTTGAAAGAAAGAAAAAAGATGAATTTAAAAGATTACATTGCAACAATTGAAAATTATCCAAAGGAAGGCATTACCTTCCGTGATATTAGTCCTTTGATGGCTGATGGAAATGCTTATAGCTACGCTGTTCGTGAAATCGTTCAGTATGCTACTGACAAGAAAGTCGACATGATCGTGGGACCTGAAGCTCGTGGATTTATCGTGGGTTGTCCAGTTGCCTTTGAGTTGGGAATTGGTTTTGCGCCTGTTCGTAAGCCAGGTAAATTGCCACGCGAAGTTATTTCTGCTGACTATGAAAAAGAGTACGGTGTCGATACCTTGACTATGCACGCGGATGCCATTAAGCCAGGTCAACGTGTTCTTATTGTAGATGACCTTTTGGCGACAGGTGGAACTGTTAAGGCAACTATCGAGATGATTGAAAAACTTGGTGGTGTTATGGCAGGTTGTGCCTTCCTTGTTGAATTGGATGAATTGAACGGCCGTGAAAAAATTGGTGACTACGATTACAAAGTTCTTATGCATTATTAATGAAAACAGTCCCTAGGGCTGTTTTCTCTACACTAGGATATAAAAATAGACTATAACTAGTTAGAGAAAAACTATAATTGAAAACTATATCTTCTTGCAGTATAATAAAAGGACTAAGTGTTTGAGATTTGTCTTCAAACATATGCAATTATTCCTGAAAGAGTACAGTTAGGAGAGGGTTATGCCGATTCGAATTGATAAAAAATTGCCAGCTGTTGAGATTTTACGGACAGAGAATATCTTTGTCATGGATGATCAACGTGCTGCCCACCAAGATATCCGTCCTTTGAAGATTTTAATTTTAAATCTCATGCCACAGAAAATGGTCACAGAGACCCAGTTGTTGCGCCACTTGGCTAATACACCCCTACAACTGGATATTGATTTTCTCTATATGGAGAGCCACCGTTCTAAAACAACTCGTTCAGAGCACATGGAGACCTTCTATAAAACTTTTCCTGAAGTCAAGGATGAGTATTTTGATGGGATGATCATCACGGGTGCTCCAGTTGAGCATTTACCATTTGAGGAAGTGGACTATTGGGAGGAATTTAGACAGATGCTTGAGTGGTCTAAGACTCATGTCTATTCGACCCTTCATATCTGTTGGGGGGCTCAGGCTGGGCTTTATCTGCGCTATGGTGTAGATAAATACCAGATGGACAGTAAGCTATCAGGTATTTATCCTCAGGACACCCTAAAAGAGGGTCACCTTCTATTTAGAGGCTTTGATGATAGCTATGTATCCCCTCATTCACGGCACACGGAGATTTCTAAGGAAGAGGTCTTAAACAAGACCAATCTCGAGATTTTATCAGAAGGACCTCAGGTTGGGGTTTCTATTTTGGCCAGTCGTGATTTACGAGAAATTTATAGTTTTGGTCATTTGGAGTATGACCGTGATACCTTGGCAAAAGAGTATTTTCGAGATCGTGATGCAGGTTTCGACCCACATATTCCAGAAAATTACTTTAAAGATGATGATGTTAATCAGGTACCTTGTCTTTGTTGGTCTTCATCTGCAGCCCTCTTTTTCAGTAATTGGGTAAACCATGCGGTCTATCAGGAGACGCCTTTTGATTGGAGAAAGATAGAAGATGATGCATCTGCATATGGGTATTTATAAGAGGAATTATGACATATTTAGACGCTTTTAAATCAGGTACCTTGGTTTTACCGAGTGCCCTGCTCTTGCATTTTAAGGAACTCTTTCCTTCTAGCGACGATTTTCTGGTTTGGCAATTTTTCTATTTGCAAAATACGACAGGCTTAGAAGAAATGTCGCCAAGCCAGATTGCTGAAAGGATTGGCAAGGAAATTTCGGATGTCAACCAGTCCATTTCTAATCTGACGGAAAGGGGACTGCTCCAGTATCGTACTATCGAATTAAATGGCGAAATTGAATTGCTCTTTGATGCTAGTTTGGCCTTGGAACGTTTGGATGACCTGTTTGGAGCAGTTCATTCAAGTTCAGACCAGCTAACACCTCAAAACCAGCTCAAGGATTTGGTGGAAACCTTCCAGCAGGAGTTGGGACGATTGTTGACGCCTTTTGAGATTGAGGATTTGACCAAGACACTAAAGGAAGATGGAACCAGTGCTGACTTGATTAAGGAGGCTCTTCGTGAAGCTGTTTTGAATGGAAAACCAAACTGGAAGTACATTCAGGCGATTTTGAGAAACTGGCGCCATGAAGGAATCAAGAGTGTGGCTCAAATTGAGGCCAAGAGAGCAGAAAGAGAAGCAAGCAATCCTCAGTTGACACAGGTATCTGCAGATTTCATAAATGCCATGGATCTCTGGAAGGATTAATCCATGCAAGTAGGCTTGAAATCCGAGTAAGATTTGCAAGCTGTGTATAATTGTGATAGAATAAATAGAAAATAAATTGAAAAAAGAGGTATGTGAAATGTCACGTAAACCATTTATCGCTGGTAACTGGAAAATGAACAAAAATCCAGAAGAAGCTAAAGCATTCGTTGAAGCAGTTGCATCAAAACTTCCTTCATCAGATCTTGTTGAAGCAGGTATCGCTGCTCCAGCTCTTGATTTGACAACTGTTCTTGCTGTTGCAAAAGGCTCAAACCTTAAAGTTGCTGCTCAAAACTGCTACTTTGAAAATGCAGGTGCTTTCACTGGTGAAACTAGCCCACAAGTTTTGAAAGAAATCGGTACTGACTACGTTGTTATCGGTCACTCAGAACGCCGTGACTACTTCCATGAAACTGATGAAGATATCAACAAAAAAGCAAAAGCAATCTTTGCGAACGGTATGCTTCCAATCATCTGTTGTGGTGAATCACTTGAAACTTACGAAGCTGGTAAAGCTGCTGAATTCGTAGGTGCTCAAGTATCTGCTGCATTGGCTGGATTGACTGCTGAACAAGTTGCTGCCTCAGTTATCGCTTATGAGCCAATCTGGGCTATCGGTACTGGTAAATCAGCTTCACAAGACGATGCACAAAAAATGTGTAAAGTTGTTCGTGACGTTGTAGCTGCTGACTTTGGTCAAGAAGTCGCAGACAAAGTTCGTGTTCAATACGGTGGTTCTGTTAAACCTGAAAATGTTGCTTCATACATGGCTTGCCCAGACGTTGACGGTGCCCTTGTAGGTGGTGCGTCACTTGAAGCTGAAAGCTTCTTGGCTTTGCTTGACTTTGTAAAATAATCAGTAAGTAGCAAAAGCTAGGTGGAACAGCATTCAGATGTCTGTTACATTTTTTATAGGAGAGAAAGATTGAAAACAAAAATTGGATTAGCAAGTATCTGTTTACTAGGCTTGGCAACTAGTCATGTCGCTGCAAATGAAACTGAAGTAGCAAAAACTTCGCAGGATACAACGACAGCTTCAAGTAGTTCAGAGCAAAATCAGTCTTCTAATAAAACGCAAACGAGCGCAGAAGTACAGACTAATGCTGCTGCCCACTGGGATGGGGATTATTATGTAAAGGATGATGGTTCTAAAGCTCAAAGTGAATGGATTTTTGACAACTACTATAAGGCTTGGTTTTATATTAATTCAGATGGTCGTTACTCGCAGAATGAATGGCATGGAAATTACTACCTGAAATCAGGTGGATATATGGCCCAAAACGAGTGGATCTATGACAGTAATTACAAGAGTTGGTTTTATCTCAAGTCAGATGGGGCTTATGCTCATCAAGAATGGCAATTGATTGGAAATAAGTGGTACTACTTCAAGAAGTGGGGTTACATGGCTAAAAGCCAATGGCAAGGAAGTTATTTCTTGAATGGTCAAGGAGCTATGATGCAAAATGAATGGCTCTATGATCCAGCCTATTCTGCTTATTTTTATCTAAAATCCGATGGAACTTATGCTAACCAAGAGTGGCAAAAAGTGGGCGGCAAATGGTACTATTTCAAGAAGTGGGGCTATATGGCTCGGAATGAGTGGCAAGGCAACTACTATTTGACTGGAAGTGGTGCCATGGCGACTGACGAAGTGATTATGGATGGTACTCGCTATATCTTTGCGGCCTCTGGTGAGCTCAAAGAAAAGAAAGATTTGAATGTCGGCTGGGTTCACAGAGATGGTAAGCGCTATTTCTTTAATAATAGAGAAGAACAAGTGGGAACCGAACATGCTAAGAAAGTCATTGATATTAGTGAGCACAATGGTCGTATCAATGATTGGAAAAAGGTTATTGATGAGAACGAAGTGGATGGTGTCATTGTTCGTCTAGGTTATAGCGGTAAAGAAGACAAGGAATTGGCGCATAACATTAAGGAGTTAAACCGTCTGGGAATTCCTTATGGTGTCTATCTCTATACCTATGCTGAAAATGAGACCGATGCTGAGAGTGACGCTAAACAGACCATTGAACTTATAAAGAAATACAATATGAACCTGTCTTACCCTATCTATTATGATGTTGAGAATTGGGAATATGTAAATAAGAGCAAGAGAGCTCCAAGTGATACAGGCACTTGGGTTAAAATCATCAACAAGTACATGGACACGATGAAGCAGGCGGGTTATCAAAATGTGTATGTCTATAGCTATCGTAGTTTATTACAGACGCGTTTAAAACACCCAGATATTTTAAAACATGTAAACTGGGTAGCGGCCTATACGAATGCTTTAGAATGGGAAAACCCTCATTATTCAGGAAAAAAAGGTTGGCAATATACCTCTTCTGAATACATGAAAGGAATCCAAGGGCGCGTAGATGTCAGCGTTTGGTATTAAGCGATGATTTGAAAGAGGGATGTGATAGTAGCACCCTCTTTTTCTTTGTTTTATGATAGTTCATCCTCGAGTAAATTCAAGTTCTTGCTCGGAAATGAAGCTTATATAGTAGATTGAATATAGACAAATACCTTGTGATTGGTAAAACATTTTAGAAATTCATTTACCTTTCCTAATCGACTTGGTTTCATCTTATTTCAATCTATTATAGTATTGGGGAATTTCTTCAAACCACATCAGCTTGGTCAGTCCTACCTGCGACCTCAAAACTTGTGCTTTGGTCAAGCTGGGTTTAGTTTCCTAGTTTGCTGATGGATTTCCATTGACTATAAGCATCCAACCCTCTTTTTTGTCTTCTAAAGAATTCTTAAATTATCAGTCTATTGCAACTTTTCTCATATAAGTTCTTTGTCTTGCTATTGGTTTTCCTTAGTAGTATACTAAGGTAGTAATCATTAAGAAGTGGTTACAAAAAATAATGAATGAGGTAAAGAAAATGGTAGAATTGAAAAAAGAAGCAGTAAAAGACGTAACATCATTGACAAAAGCAGCGCCAGTAGCATTGGCAAAAACAAAGGAAGTCTTGAACCAAGCTGTTGCTGATTTGTATGTAGCTCACGTTGCTTTGCACCAAGTGCACTGGTATATGCATGGTCGTGGTTTCCTTGTATGGCATCCAAAAATGGATGAGTACATGGAAGCTCTTGACGGTCAATTGGATGAAATCAGCGAACGCTTGATTACACTCGGTGGAAGCCCATTCTCTACATTGACAGAGTTCCTTCAAAATAGTGAAATCGAAGAAGAAGCTGGTGAATACCGTAATGTTGAAGAAAGCTTGGAACGTGTTCTTGTTATCTACCGTTACTTGTCAGAACTTTTCCAAAAAGGTTTGGATGTCACTGATGAAGAAGGTGACGATGTGACAAACGGTATCTTTGCAGGCGCTAAAACTGAAACAGATAAAACAATTTGGATGCTTGCAGCCGAACTTGGACAAGCACCTGGTTTGTAAGAAATAAGGAAACATAGATAAATCTGTAGGAAATTTCTTACAGATTTTTTCTATTTTGTAAGCTATTCCAAACCAGTCTTTTTTTGAGTTTTTTGATAAAATAGTACTATCAGTGAAAAGGATGGAAGCATGACTAAGAAAATCGTAGCTATTTGGGCCCAGGATGAAGAGGGTGTGATTGGTAAGGACAATCGTCTGCCTTGGCATTTGCCAGCAGAATTGCAGCACTTTAAAGAAACAACTCTGAATCATGCTATCTTGATGGGGCGTGTGACCTTTGATGGGATGGGGCGTCGCTTGCTTCCAAAACGGGAAACCCTGATTTTGACGCGTAATCCGGAAGAAAAGATAGATGGGGTTGCTACTTTTCAGGACGTCCAGTCTGTTCTTGACTGGTATCAGGCTCAAGAAAAGAATCTCTACATTCTCGGTGGGAAGCAAATTTTTCAGGCTTTTGAACCTTACCTTGATGAAGTGATTGTCACTCACATTCATGCTCGGGTGGAAGGAGATACCTATTTCCCTGAAGAACTTGACTTGTCTCTTTTTGAGACAGTTTCAAGCAAATTTTACGCCAAAGATGAGAAGAATCCTTATGATTTTACCATCCAATACCGCAAGAGAAAGGAAGTCTAATGGAACGGAGTTTATTTGGTCTATTCACGGCTTTTCTGTGTTTCATCTGCTTTCTGGCAGGAGCACAAGCTTTTCGTAAAAAGCGTTACGGGCTTTCTATCCTCCTTTGGTTAAATGCCTTTACCAATCTGGTCAATAGTATTCATGCTTTTTACATGACCTTATTTTAGATAGAATGACAGTATAGAATGGAAGGAAATCATGTCTACAAATAGAAAAAATGATATGATGGTTTATTGCTCATTTTGTGGCAAAAACCAAGAAGAAGTACAAAAAATAATTGCTGGCAACAATGCTTTTATTTGTAATGAATGCGTGGAGTTAGCTCAGGAAATCATTCGAGAAGAATTGGTTGAGGAAGTCTTGGCAGACTTGTCTGAGGTGCCAAAACCAATTGAACTCCTCCATATCTTGAACCACTATGTAATTGGTCAAGATCGTGCCAAGCGTGCCTTGGCAGTGGCGGTTTATAACCACTACAAACGCATCAATTTTCACGATACACGCGAAGAGTCAGAAGATGTGGATTTGCAGAAGTCAAACATTTTGATGATTGGCCCAACTGGTTCAGGGAAAACTTTCCTTGCCCAGACCTTGGCTAAGAGCTTGAATGTACCTTTTGCTATTGCGGATGCGACAGCTCTGACGGAGGCTGGTTATGTGGGTGAGGATGTGGAAAATATACTCCTCAAACTCTTGCAGGTTGCTGACTTTAACATCGAACGTGCAGAGCGTGGCATTATCTATGTGGATGAAATTGACAAGATTGCCAAGAAGAGTGAGAATGTGTCTATCACACGTGATGTTTCTGGTGAAGGGGTGCAACAAGCCCTTCTCAAGATTATTGAGGGAACTGTTGCTAGCGTACCGCCTCAAGGTGGACGCAAACATCCACAACAAGAGATGATTCAAGTGGATACAAAAAATATCCTCTTCATCGTGGGTGGTGCTTTTGATGGTATTGAAGAAATTGTCAAACAACGTCTGGGTGAAAAAGTCATCGGATTTGGTCAAAACAATAAGGCGATTGACGAAAACAGCTCATACATGCAAGAAATCATCGCTGAAGACATTCAAAAATTTGGTATTATCCCTGAGTTGATTGGACGCTTGCCTGTTTTTGCGGCTCTTGAGCAATTGACCGTTGATGACTTGGTTCGCATCTTGAAAGAGCCAAGAAATGCCTTGGTGAAACAATACCAAACCTTGCTTTCTTATGATGATGTTGAGTTGGAATTTGACGACGAAGCCCTTCAAGAGATTGCTAATAAAGCAATCGAACGGAAGACAGGGGCGCGTGGACTTCGCTCCATCATCGAAGAAACCATGCTAGATGTTATGTTTGAGGTGCCGAGTCAGGAAAATGTGAAATTGGTTCGCATCACTAAAGAAACTGTCGATGGAACGGATAAACCGATCCTAGAAACAGCCTAGAGGTGACTATGGAACTTAATACACACAATGCTGAAATCTTGCTCAGTGCAGCTAATAAGTCCCACTATCCGCAGGATGAACTGCCAGAGATTGCCCTAGCAGGGCGTTCAAATGTTGGTAAATCCAGCTTTATCAACACTATGTTGAACCGTAAGAATCTCGCTCGTACATCAGGAAAACCTGGTAAAACCCAGCTCCTGAACTTTTTTAACATTGATGACAAGATGCGCTTTGTGGATGTGCCTGGTTATGGCTATGCTCGTGTTTCTAAAAAGGAACGTGAAAAGTGGGGGTGCATGATTGAGGAGTACTTAACGACTCGGGAAAATCTCCGTGCGGTTGTCAGTCTAGTTGACCTTCGTCATGACCCGTCAGCAGATGATGTGCAGATGTACGAATTTCTCAAGTATTATGAGATTCCAGTCATCATTGTGGCGACCAAGGCGGACAAGATTCCTCGTGGTAAATGGAACAAGCATGAATCAGCAATCAAAAAGAAATTAAACTTTGACCCAAGTGACGATTTCATCCTCTTTTCATCTGTCAGCAAGGCAGGGATGGATGAGGCTTGGGATGCAATCTTAGAAAAATTGTGAGGAAAAGAAAATGGCAAAAACAATTCATACAGATAAGGCCCCAAAGGCTATCGGGCCCTATGTTCAAGGAAAAATCGTTGGCAACCTTTTGTTTGCTAGCGGTCAAGTTCCCCTATCCCCTGAAACTGGGGAAATTGTAGGAGAGAATATCCAAGAACAGACAGAGCAAGTCTTGAAAAACATCGGTGCTATTTTGGCAGAAGCAGGAACAGACTTTGACCATGTTGTCAAAACAACTTGCTTCTTGAGCGATATGAACGACTTTGTTCCTTTTAATGAGGTTTACCAAACGGCCTTCAAAGAGGAATTCCCAGCTCGTTCAGCTGTGGAGGTAGCTCGTCTTCCTCGTGATGTAAAAGTCGAAATTGAAGTCATCGCAGAGATTGGATAAGCTAGTTGAAGTTTGGTGTTGCCAAACTTCTTTTGATATAAGGAGAAAAAGATGACAAAGAAACAACTTCACTTGGTGATTGTGACAGGGATGAGTGGCGCAGGGAAAACTGTAGCCATTCAGTCCTTCGAGGATCTAGGTTATTTCACCATTGATAATATGCCGCCAGCTCTCTTGCCTAAGTTTTTGCAGCTGGTTGAAATTAAGGAAGACAATCCTAAGTTGGCCTTGGTAGTGGATATGCGTAGCCGTTCTTTCTTTTCAGAGATTCAAGCTGTTTTGGATGAGTTGGAAAATCAAGATGGTTTGGATTTCAAAATCCTCTTTTTGGATGCGGCTGATAAGGAATTGGTCGCTCGTTACAAGGAAACCAGACGGAGTCACCCACTAGCAGCAGACGGTCGTATTTTAGATGGAATCAAGTTGGAACGTGAACTCTTGGCACCTTTGAAAAATATGAGCCAAAATGTGGTGGATACGACTGAACTCACTCCACGTGAGCTGCGCAAAACCCTTGCAGAGCAGTTTTCAGACCAAGAACAAGCCCAGTCTTTCCGTATCGAAGTCATGTCTTTCGGATTTAAGTATGGAATCCCGATTGATGCGGACTTGGTCTTTGATGTCCGTTTCTTGCCAAATCCCTATTATTTACCAGAACTGAGAAACCAAACGGGTGTGGATGAACCTGTTTATGATTATGTCATGAACCATCCTGAGTCAGAAGACTTTTATCAACATTTATTGGCCTTGATTGAGCCGATTCTGCCAAGTTACCAAAAGGAAGGTAAGTCCGTTTTGACCATTGCCATGGGATGTACGGGTGGACAACACCGTAGTGTGGCATTTGCTAAACGCTTGGTGCAGGACTTATCCAAGAATTGGTCTGTTAATGAAGGGCATCGCGACAAAGACCGCAGAAAGGAAACGGTAAACCGTTCATGAGAAAACCAAAGATAACGGTGATTGGTGGAGGGACTGGAATTCCCGTCATTCTAAAAAGTCTGCGGGAAAAAGATGTGGAAATCGCAGCTATCGTGACGGTGGCAGATGATGGTGGTTCTTCAGGTGAACTCCGAAAAAATATGCAACAGTTGACACCGCCAGGTGATCTTCGTAATGTCCTTGTGGCCATGTCGGATATGCCTAAGTTTTATGAGAAGGTCTTTCAGTATCGGTTCTCTGAGGATGCCGGAGCCTTTGCTGGCCATCCATTGGGAAATCTCATCATTGCTGGCTTGTCAGAAATGCAGGGTTCAACCTATAATGCCATGCAGTTATTGAGCAAATTTTTCCATACAACAGGGAAAATTTATCCTTCCAGTGACCATCCTTTGACCCTTCATGCAGTCTTTCAGGATGGGACAGAAGTGGCTGGAGAGAGTCATATTGTAGACCATCGAGGCATAATTGACAATGTCTATGTGACCAATGCCCTAAACGATGATACGCCTCTGGCCAGCCGTCGAGTAGTGCAGACCATCCTTGAAAGTGACATGATTGTCCTAGGGCCAGGTTCCCTCTTTACCTCTATTTTGCCCAATATCGTGATTAAGGAAATTGGGCGGGCTCTTTTGGAAACTAAGGCAGAAATTGCCTATGTCTGCAATATCATGACCCAACGTGGGGAGACGGAACACTTTACAGATAGCGACCACGTGGAAGTCTTGCATCGTCACCTTGGTCGCCCTTTTATCGACACTGTCTTGGTGAATATTGAAAAAGTGCCTCAGGAATACATGAATTCCAACCGTTTTGATGAATACTTAGTGCAAGTGGAACACGATTTTGTAGGTCTTTGTAAGCAAGTTTCGCGCGTGATTTCATCTAACTTCCTTCGTCTGGAAAATGGCGGTGCCTTCCACGATGGAGATTTGATTGTGGACGAGTTGATGCGCATTATACAGGTGAAAAAATGAGTTTCACAGTAGCAGTAAAAGAAGAAATCCTGGGCCAACACCATCTGAGCTGGCATGAATTATCTGCCATTATCAAAATGTCTGGTAGCATCGGTCTCTCGACTTCGGGCTTGACTTTGTCAGTTGTGACAGAAAATGCCAAACTGGCCCGTCACCTCTATGAGTCCTTTCTTCATTTCTATGAAATCAAATCTGAAATTCGTCACCACCAACGGAGCAATCTTCGCAAGAATCGCGTCTATACCGTTTTTACAGATGAAAAGGTGCAGGATTTGTTAAGTGATTTGCACTTGGCAGACTCTTTCTTTGGCCTGGAAACAGGTATTGATGAGGCGATTTTATCGGATGAGGAAGCAGGTCGTGCCTATCTCTGTGGCGCTTTCTTGGCAAATGGGAGCATTCGTGACCCTGAGTCAGGCAAGTACCAGTTGGAAATCAGTTCTGTTTATCTGGACCACGCGCAAGGAATTGCCTCCCTTCTCCAACAGTTTTTACTGGATGCCAAGGTGCTTGAGCGCAAGAAGGGGGCTGTGACCTATCTCCAGCGAGCAGAAGACATTATGGACTTCTTGATAGTAATCGGAGCCATGCAGGCACGTGATGATTTTGAGCGGGTTAAGATTTTGCGAGAAACCCGTAACGACCTCAATCGGGCTAATAATGCCGAGACAGCTAATATCGCTCGGACAGTTTCTGCCAGCATGAAGACCATTAACAATATCAGTAAAATCAAAGATATCATGGGCTTAGAAAATTTGCCAGTAGATTTGCAGGAAGTGGCGCAACTGAGGATTCAGCACCCAGACTACTCTATCCAGCAGTTAGCAGATAGTCTCAGCACCCCTCTGACCAAAAGTGGTGTCAATCACAGACTCAGAAAAATCAATAAGATAGCGGATGAATTATAACGATATAAAGCAACCCCTTGAATTATCAATATCTTCAAG